>Ga0197143_1001630_pt1 | contig 18528 bp, 19 predicted proteins | sample GBS70_MetaG_FD_148603 | JGI IMG/M metagenome (GOLD analysis project Ga0197143, IMG submission 148603) | Sediment microbial communities from Great Boiling Springs, Gerlach, Nevada, United States - GBS 70_MetaG | ecosystem: Environmental > Aquatic > Thermal springs > Hot (42-90C) > Sediment...
TTTGACTTTAGTCTCAAATTTTCAAAAGATGTATCCGCAGATAAAAGTAAAAATAATTAATGATCCAACAACAGCAGCAATGGATAAGTTACAAACCATGATAGCAGGTGGTGTACCGCCAGATGTCATGTCAATCCATGGAGCATTTTTCGTCCCTTTGGCGTACCGCGGTGCCCTGCTTGACCTCGAAAGATACGTTACAGCAGATAAGGAGTTGGATGTGTCGGATTTCCATCCTCGTCTTCTAAAAATATGCAAATATAGAGATAAGTTATACTCGTTACCTAGATATGCTTCTGTATACGTGCTGTTTTATAACAAAGATTTGTTTGATAAAAATAACTTGACTTACCCGGATGAGAATTGGACATGGGAGGATTATTTAAATGCAGCGGTAAAAATTACCGAAGATGTCGACAATGACGGTAAAATAGACATTTACGGGTGTGTAATAGATTTCTGGGGTGCACGTATTTACCCCTGGTTGTGGCAAAATAACGGCAATGTGTTTAATAAAGATAAAACCGAATGCACACTTGATAGTAAAGAATGCATTGAAGCGATACAGTTTTTGGTAGATCTGCAGCAAAAATATAAAGTTACCCCACAAACTCTCCCTAATGAATATAAAAATAATGTCGAGATGTTCGTTTCTGGTAAAGTAGGAATGTTTATTTCAGGAGCTTGGGATATACAGAAGATAAGGAAAAGTTTAAATTTTTCTTGGGATATCGCTCCTTTACCAAAAAATAAAACTCGTGCAACACTCCTTGGTACAGAAAATTACGCCATCTCTTCTAAAACGAAATATCCAGAAGAGGCATACCTTCTGTTAAAATATTTGCTTAGCAAAGAAGCACAAAAATTCATGATAGATGAGCTAGAAAAGCAACCTTCTCGTATCTCTGTGTCTAAATATTTCCTTTCGAAAAATACAGGATATAATAGAAAAGTTTTAGTAGATGCCTTAAACTATGGTAAAGAACCACCAAATATACCCGAATGGAACCAATTATTGCCTATTTTTCAAACAGAACTTGACTATATCTGGGTTGGCAAAAAAACTGTAATAGAAGGTCTATCATCCGCTACAGAGAAAATAAACCAGATAATAAAACACCACACTCACTAACTGGGGTTTTTATTCTTGTGCCTCATAAATAAAGTTTGGCTTTTGAAAAAGAAATTTTGTATAATATTTAGCCTTAAAGCAAAAGAGAGGGGAAATGAAAATTTATATAGATAAAGAGGCGTGTATAGGATGCGGCTTGTGCGCAGATACCTTAAAAGATATATTTGCGATGAAAGAATACGTGGCTGTAGTAAAAGTTAATATCGTGCCAGAAAATCTTATACCCAAAGTGAAACAGATGATGTCAGATTGCCCCATGAATGCTATAAAAGAGGAAGAATAAATAAGTATGCCTGATTTGTGAAAATTGTAGATGAAAATTTTTGAAAAAAGTGAATTTGTACACGAAAGTCTCCTGGCCGAAACCTTAAAAGACGGCAAAGTCCAATGCAACGTGTGTCAACGAAGATGTGTAATTGCAGCTGGTCAGGCCGGCTTTTGCAAAACACGCGTCAATGTAAATTCTGTCCTCTATACAATAATATATGGACTATGCGCGGCAATACATGCTGATCCAATAGAAAAAAAGCCCGTCTTCCATTATTATCCGGGCTCCAGATGCTTCTCATTAGGCACCGTTGGCTGTAATTTCAGATGCGACTTTTGCCAAAATTGGGATATCTCATTTGTTGACGCTACAAAAATAAATTTCTCAGGAATAAAATTTCTACCACCGCAAGAAGCAGTTAACCTGGCCTACGAAGAACACTGTAAAGGCATATCGTGGACATATAATGAGCCAACTATCTGGTTAGAATACACTCTTGACTGTATGAAAATTGCAAAGAAAAGCACCACACGAGATTTGTCAGGTGACCACCGAAAATCCCACGACTCAAATGTGCTCTATACCGTTTACGTAACAAACGGCTTTGCCACAAAAGAAGCCCTCGACCTTATAGGTCCCTATCTTGATGTTTGGCGGGTGGATATAAAAAGTATGAATGATGGGTTCTATCAGAAATTTATGGGTGTAAAATCTATGAAAGGTATCCTTGAGGTGACTAAGTATGCTAGGGAGAAATGGAAAATGCATATAGAGTGTGTCACTAATGTTATCCCTGGGTGGAACGATAGCGAAGAAGATTTTGATACAATTTCAAAATGGATAGTAGAGAATTTAGGCGAAGAAACGCCCTGGCACGTGACACGTTTCTTTCCACAAGCTAAAGTTGTAGATGTCCCTCCTACACCAATAGAGACATTGGAGCATGCTGTAAAAATAGGTAAAAAAAATGGATTAAAACACGTTTTCCCTGGCAACGTCTTGGAGCTCGACGAAGATACGAACTGCAAGAACTGTAATAAATTGCTTATAAAACGATACGGATATAATATAGAGATTGTTGGTATAGACAAAAACGGTAAATGCAATTTTTGCAATACAAAAAACGATATAGTAATGGGGTGAGTTAAATAAGATTTTTAATGATGACCAGTATACCTACTAAACTCAAAAGAGAAATAAAAAGACCTATTGTAAAAGTTAAAGAGGAGAAGTCTAATATTCCTTCTGTTTTGTGCAATTCTTCATCCTTAAAATGCAGAATCTCGCTATACATTCCTGCCAGTGCTTGGTGGATTTTTAGTTTCTTTTTATTAATAAATAATTTATGCCCCGGATAATAAGGTATGGAAATTGTAATATTTTGTATTGGAGAAGAAAATAAAAAATATATTTGATTTACGTTCCTTTGAACAATCTTTGTTGGCAAAATATAATAATTTCTCGCCGGAACGTCTTTGCTCATGCGCTGTTTTGAAAAAATAATAGGCATTGCATATGGGTTAAGATATACAGAGGTGTTGTTAGAATAGAAAATTTTAAGTAAATTTAATTCCTTCGTCGAAATAATATATTTACCCGAAAACAAGCCTATTTTCTCCAAATTGTAATCATTAATTTCTAAATCTATTGTTGTTGGTCTTATATCATCTCCTGCAATGGCATTGATAAACCTATTGAGCTGCAAAACTTCGCAGCCATTGATGTTATATAAATGGTACATCATTGATTTGTTGCTGTTGGGAACGGTTTGATCTGTAAGTACCCTGTAATTGCATTTCTCTTTATAGTATCGTGATTGGAGAAATTTTGCCACTTCTGAGTACGGAAATACGCAGTTTTCATCTACAAGGGAGATGAACTTTCTGTCCCAAAAATATAAAGTGCAAAAAGTAATCAATACAACTAGTAATTTTGCTGCCGTAAGAAGATATCCGCGAAGCCTATTTAACATGAGGTTTTTAAAAACAAAACCCCAACCTATAGAGGACAGTACCGTAAAGGAGAACAAAGTGATAAAGAGAAATCTTGCCGGTGCACGGAAAAGTTTCATCCCGGGAATTAAGGGATATACAATCTTATATCCCGGTAAATTGTCGCCAAGAGAAAGTAGAAAAAATACTATGCTTGTAAATATCCAGAAATACTTTTTTTCTCGTATAGAGCTATAAATTCCAATAAACGCAAATATTAGAGGTAGAAATCCAATATTGAAACACATAGTTTCAAAGAAAACGCTACCCTTGTCTTTATACGTGTTGTCAAATGGATTCCCATATATGTTTGGTAGTGCTAGAGTCAATAAGCTTTCTACTTTCGCCGAGTAGGAAGTTGCTATAGACCAGTCCCACTGGGATGCCCTGTGGGATAATATTGTAAATTCTACAGTAGGTAAAAGTTGTAACGCCCCAAGTGCCAAACCCACCAATATAGATGGAATAAACCACATCAGCCGGGAAAATTTTGACAAAAAAAGATACGATAAAAATAAAAACATCACGCTTATGTAAAATACCTGAGTGTGACCTGATAGAAATAAAATCGAGATGGAAAATATAAAAAATAAGTAGTCAATTAAATTTTTCTCACTTCTGAAAGATGGCGAATGTAACAGTCTGTATGCGAAGAAAAACACAATTATTGCCCAAACATAGCTGGAAAACATGACACTGTGCCCCCTAGGTATAAATGAGACCATGTAGCCAGAAAATGTAAATATGAGGCTTCCGTAAAATGACGCTGCAGTGTCACACGTAATCGCAGAAAGAAAAAAATATACAAATGCGGCAAGTAAAATAAAATGAAGGAAATAGAAAAGTTTGAATCCTAAATTTAGAGAAGAAAAGTAAAATATGAGGTTTAGAGGGTAAAAAATAGAAGTTTGTACTTGTGCAAGAAACGGGCATCCGCTAAAAATATAAGGGTTCCATAAAGGAATTACTCCTTTTATAAGACATTCCTTCGCCAAAAATTTATGCGGATAATAGTATCTATAAATGTCTCCAAAGTTGCTTATGAATTTGCTGCTACAAAATAGAGGTAAAAAGAAGAGTGTCACCAAAGCAATGAGTAAAATGACTTTTCTCATTTATTCTACGTATATAAAATTTGTATTTGGGAAACTATTTTTAGTAAAATTATACTTCATATTCTTCACAGATATAAAATGAAAAATAAACAGTATAGAGTAGGGAAAGGCCTGAAAAGCAAATGAGGTGCCCCAGGTGTAATTTTACAAATAGGCCCACTGCAAAATTTTGTGTTAAGTGCGGTTATGAGTTATTGGTGCAAGAGAAAATGTGGATACCAAATGCTAAGTGGTACTTAAAGACGATAATAATTATCTATGTAGTACTCATAATATTGTTCATAGCAGCTTCTATATTATTGAAGCCATATGTAAGAGATATTGTGGAAAATTGGTGAAAAATTATGTCTGGTACTGATACTAAAAAATTAGCGAGAAAAATTTTATTTTTAGAAGCCAAGGCGATAAGAGATGTCATACCGCGCATAGGTGAAGATTTCCAACGCGCAGTAGATATAATATCAGAACTCAAAGGGAAGCTGATTGTGATTGGTATTGGAAAAAGCGGCATTGTAGCACGTAAGATAGCATCTACTTTTTCTCTAACAGGCACCCCTGCCATTTATCTTCATCCTGTGGAAAGTTTACATGGAGATATTGGTGTAGTAAGCAAATATGATGTAGTGCTGGCGGTTTCATATTCGGGTGAGACCGATGAGATAATCAAAATTTTACCCCTACTGAAACATTTTGGTGTTAAATTAATAGCTCTTACAGGAAATATAAAATCCACATTAGCAAAAAATAGTGACATCGTGATAAATGTCAAAGTTTCAAGTGAAGCCTGCCCTTATAACATAGTGCCTACATCATCTACTACTGTATGTGCAGCAGTGGGCGATGCATTAGCAATTTGTGTGATGAGGAAACGTGGTATAGGAAAAGAGCATTTTATTCTGTCGCATCCTTCTGGCAGTATCGGCAATAAGCTTTTATTAAAGGTTGAAGACATAATGCGTAGCGGCCCGGATAATCCTGTAGTACCTCCGGAAGCTGTTTTGCCGGAAGCGCTGTTGGTTATGACGAGGACACGTCTTGGAGCTGTAAGTGTTGTAGATAAAAAGGGTAAACTTATTGGATATTTTACCGATGGCGATTTGCGTAGATGGTTGCAGAGAGAAGGCACCCCGATTTTGAGAAAAAAAATAAAAGACTTGATGACAAAGAATCCCATAACCATAACTAAAGATAAAATGGCAGTGGAAGCAGCCATACTGATGAAAGAAAGAAATTGTGATAATCTTCCTGTGGTGGATGAAAGAAATTGTGTTATAGGTATAATAGATGAGCGTGATTTGATAGCGAGAGGCATAATATAATGTGAAATAAGCAAAAATTTGCGAAATTATCCAAGAGCCTTAAACATAAGTTAAAATAGAGAATACAAAAGACAGATGTGCGTTTAATTTTATACGCTTGGTTGACAAAGAGATAAAGCTTGTATGGGTGACAGGACGCGGTTCCGATAGTGTTCGTAGAGCAGCAAAGGAGTTGAATGTAGACGTGCTTTACACAAATGTTGTGGATAAAAAAAGTATAATTGAAGATATTTCCAAAAATATAAAGTAAAACTAAACGAAATGTTATATGTGGGTGATGACTTATTAGACATCCCAGCAATGAAGATTGTTGGGGAACGCATGTTGTCCTCAAGATGTTGTAAGAGAAGTTAAGGAGAAACACGATTATATTACTAAAGTAATGGTGGTGAAGTGTAATAGGCGAGATTACTGAGCTGGTCCTTAGATGTAAAAAGTTATGGAATAAGGTATTAACGATTTACGGTGGGTAATTTGAAAATTTGCACATTTTTTGTTTTATTTTTTGTAGGTTGTTACAATAAAAGTTTTAAGTCTGACGAATGTGAGAAACAAATAGGCTGTATCGATGGTGTCCGGTTGGTAACTTATGCAAAATCTGGCATGAGTTTTGAGTCTAAGTCAGAAAAAGGTAAAATAGATGATAAAAATTGCATTATCCTCTGGAATGTTAATATTAACATATACGAAAAAAATGTTACAAAAGCTACAATAAATGCCGACATCGCAAATGTATCTTCCAATAGAAATAATATTGAGTTTAAAAACAATGTGGAGGTGTCTATAAACGATAATAGAGGGAAGAAAGTAAAGCTCTACACCAATTCTCTAAATTATATTGGGGGAAAACTTATCTCAAAAGATAGGGTTCGTGTAGAATATCCTGATAAAATTTTAGAAGGCACCGGCGTAAGTATATCTTCGGATTTTTCCGATATAGTAGTGTATGGGAGCAAGCTCGTGGTGGAAAGATGAAAAATAGCGTAAAATTTGCCATTTTTTTCATTTCTGGGCACATCTTGTTTAACTCCTTAGTTTTGTGTAAAGAGAAAATATATATTAGAGGTGATAAAATGAAAATCTTAGGGAAGGAGAATGCTGTAGAATTTACTGATAATGTGAAATTAGAGTATAAAAACATATTATTATCGTCTAATTATGTAAGGAATTATGAAAAAAAGGATATTGTGGAAGTAAAGGATGACATAGAATTCAATACAATTGTAAACTCCTCTGACACTGTGAGAATTTTCGCAGATAGTGCTACATTATATATCAAAAATGGTAAGTTTGAATTCACCGAAAAGCCTCATGTTCAATATGTTAGCTCGGATAATATTGTCGATATATATGGTGAATATGTAGAATATGATACTTCTAAAGGCATAATGTTGGCAAGGGAAAATGTGAAAATATGTTGGAAGGACAATGTTGCAGAGTCGTCATCAGCAGTGTATAACGAGAAAGATAAAGTTCTGTCGCTATATGGTAAGCCTAAAATGAAATTTAATAAGGAAAAAATAGAAGCTGTATACCAAGCAGATAAAATAGATATTTTATTTGACGAGGAGAAAATTATTTTTGAGGGGCAAGTGCTTGGAAGGATAAATGTAAAAAATGAGCAGTAAAATATATGCTGAAAATTTAGTAAAATTTTATGGTAGACGCCAAGTCGTGAAAGGTGTTACTATTGAGGTTGGAGTAGGAAAAATTGTGGGTCTTCTTGGGCCTAATGGTGCGGGTAAGACTACCACCTTTTCTATGATCATGGGTTCTGTGCCGGTTAATGGAGGTAGGGTTTTCCTAGATTCTGAAGATATAACATTTCTTCCCATGTATCTACGTGCAAGAAAAGGTCTCGGGTATTTGCCACAGGAGGTCTCAATTTTCCAAAATCTGTCTGTAGAGGAAAATCTACTGGCAATCTGCGAAACTTTGCCGATGGATAAAAAAGATAGAGATAATAAAGTTGAGTTGATTTTAGAGAAGCTAAATCTAAAGCATTTAAGGAAACAGAAAGCTTATACTTTATCAGGCGGAGAGAAACGCCGTTGCGAGATAGCGCGCATTCTTTTAACAAGTCCTAAATTTCTCCTACTGGATGAGCCCTTCACAGGAATAGATCCTATTACTGTGCAGGAGTTGAAGAAAATAATAAGTGATATAAAATCGCAAGGATTGGGTATACTTATAACAGACCATAACGTGCAGGATACATTAGATATTGTAGACGAAGCATACATAATCTACGATGGCCAGATACTTATAAAGGGTTCTGCACAGGAACTCGTATCTTCTGAAGAGGCAAGAAAAATTTACTTAGGTGAAAAGTTTAAACTGAGATAGAAACAATAAACTTTGCTTAATTCTTAACATAAGAAGGGAGAAATATTAAAATGAATATTTCAGCACACAACATTGTGCTATCCCCGTCACTCCACGAGTATATAAACAAACGTGTAAAAAAGCTTGAAAAATATCTCTCTAACATGGATACGGTCCACATAGTGCTGTCCAAAGAGCGATATTTGTACACTGCAACCATAGAGTTTCATTTCAGGGGCGCCAATATTACAGCACATAGTAAGTCCAAAGATAGTATAAATGAAGCAATAGACGACATGTTGGATAAGTGCATACGGCAGGTGAAAGAATATAAAGAGAAGAATTTGGGTCACAAGGTTAGGCAGAAAGAAAAATTTATGCAAGAGGCGCCCACACTGGAAAAGCGTGAAGAAAGGATAGATAAAAATAAGTTTAAATCTATACGAAGGCAGGACATTCTGCCGCTGAATCTTATAGAAGCGGCGGAAAGGTTGGAAGCTTCGGATGAGAAATTTATCCTTTTCTTAAATATAAGTACAGAAAAACTAAATTTATTATACAAGTCCGAAGATGGCAAATATGAAGTTGTAGAATTCTTGTTATAAGATGAGCAATTCGGTTTGAAATTCTCCTTCTGCCTATATGATTGAATACCTTTTAATTCGCAATCTTGCAATAATAAAAGAACTAGAGGTGCAGTTTTGTGACGGATTGAACATATTCACAGGAGAAACGGGTGCAGGGAAGTCCATAATACTTGACGCTATAGAAATATTGTTTGGCATAGGTGGAAAGCGAATATTCACAGATGTCATCCGTGAGGGAGAAAATAAATGCGAGATTACTGCAAAGTTTGTAATCCCTAAGGATAAGGAAGTGATGGAGATATTAAGTAACTGCGGAATAGAATATGACGAGAGCGAAGGTTTAATCTTACGGCGCGAGATCTCCATTGAAGGTAGAGGAAGATGTTTCGTCAATGCAATTCAAGTGCCGTTAAATGTATTGCAGCAGCTTGGCAATAGTTTAATCGAAATACATGGGCAACACGAGTACCACAAGTTGTTATACCCGGAAGAACAACTTAATATAGTCGACAGATATGGAGATATTGGACCTCAACTTGAAGAGTATAGGAAAGTGTATGAAAGATATTTACAGCTAAAGACGCAACTTAACAGTTTACTAGTGTCAGAAAAAGAGAGGTTGTCAAAGATTGACCTCTATAAGTTTCAGATCGAAGAGATAGAAAGCGCAAACCTTAAGATAAATGAAGATGTGGACATCGAAAATGAATACATAAAATTGTGTAATGCTGAAAAATTATCTGCGCTAATGAACGAAGTTTATGCATGCCTTTATGATAGTGATAATTCAATTTATCAAGTGATAAAAAAAATAAAAAAGCTTATAGAAATGGCTTCTACTATAGACGCGTCACAAACAAACACAGTAGAAAAAGTAGATAGTATAATATATGAAATTGATGAACTAATAGATAATATCAGAGGTTACAGTAAAAGTTTGGAATTTAGCCCGGAAAGGTTGGAGTCTATATCTGAGCGCAGAGAAGTGATAAAAAAATTAAAAAAGAAATATGGTGCCACTATCCAAGAAATATTAGAATACAAAGAAAAAATAAAAAATGAATTGGATTCTTTTTTGCATTGTGAAGAGAATATTGAAAATATTGAGAAAGAAATAAATATTGTATATCAGAAGTTGAAAGAATTAGCAGAAGAAATTACCGAGGAGCGTAAAAAGGTTGTGAAAAAATTAAAGAAAGAGGTGGAAAATGAACTGCATGAGCTCGGATTTGCAAAAGTAAGCTTCTACCCAGAGGTTTCTAATAAATACGATACAGAGGGAAATGTTATTTTTACAAATAAGGGAAAAGACCACATAGAATTCAAAATAGAGATGAATCCGGGAGAAGGTGTTAAACCATTAAAAGAAATTGCTTCTGGTGGAGAATTGTCTCGTATAATGTTAGCCTTAAAAAGCATTCTTGCTAAAGTAGATAGTATACCTATATTGATTTTTGACGAGATAGATACTGGTATAGGAGGGAGCATGGGAAAAGTTGTTGGTGAAAAACTTTATAAATTAAGCAGAAGACACCAGGTTATTTGTATTACACATTTACCACAAATTGCTAGTTATGGCGATAATCATATATACGTGAAGAAAGAGACTATAGATGGCCGTACATACGCCCAAGTTGAAATACTACGTACTAAAGATGCGCGCCTTAAGGAATTAGTGCGTATGCTTGGGGGAACGTTGAACGACCAAACTGTAGTAAAACATGCAGAAAAATTGTTACTAAGGGGTAAATATGAGAAAAATTTATGAAGTATTTTTCTTTTTATTAATGATGTTGCAAATTGCATCTTCTATTCTCCATGCGCAGCAAGAGCCCCCTTCATATGAAGAAATATTATTACCATCACTCTTATCTGATCTTAAAGTTTCTGTCAAAGATGCCATATCTCAAATAGAAATTTATCCAGAAGGAAATTTTTCATTTAGACCTATTAAATTAGAAGAATTAAGTCAACTTCTGTGGTCTGCTTATAATGTTAAAGTAGAAGATGTTGCATGTTGTACGCCAGCATATATTTTTTCTTCAACCGCGAGTTTAGTTGGAACAACACCGCTTCCTTACTGTCCAATAGAGTTATATGTGATACTATCTACGGGTGTGTCTCTCTCACAAGGTATATATAAATATAATTCCCAAAAACATTCATTGGAACTATTGAAAGTTGGCGATTATCACGTTGAATTGATAAGTATAGTTGGCGAAAAGTTTGATTTATTATTTTCGTCAGCGTCTGCATTTGTAATTTTCTCTTCTATTCCCGAAAATATAAGGAAAAAGTATGGTATCCGTGGGGAAGTGAAATACACTCCCTTATTTATAGGGAAAGCTATACAGAATTTACATTTTCAGGCGTTTGCATTTTATCTGTATGTGTGCCCAATTGTGAAATTTGACGAAGAAAAAATTATATCATTATTGAATTTATCAGAAAGAGAATTGCCTTATTGTATAGCATCTATAGTTCCATTAGAAATGAAAGAGGAGAAAGAAATAACAGTAGAAAAGGAAAAAGAGATAATAAAGCCAAAAAGTATCAATAGAGATAAGAAAATAAAAGAAAAAAAATAAGAAGATAGAGATAATATGCAAAAGAGATATTTTTTTGTAGGAATAGTTATCAGTTTATCGTTTCTCTTTTTTGCATTCAGAAAGATAGATTTTAATATTCTAAAAAATACGTTTTTTTCCGCCCGATGGCAATATTTTTTCTATGCCATCGTAGTAACCATTATCTCTCTTATTATACGTAGCATACGCTGGATGTTCATTATAGATAAAAAAGAAGTCCGAAATATATTCCATCTATTTGAGTCCACTTGTGTAGGACTTATGGCAAATAACATTCTGCCTTTGCGCCTCGGTGACCTCGTGCAGGCCTTCTTTTTAGGATATAGAAAAAATATAAGTAAAAGTTTTATTTTCTCTACCGTGCTAATAGAACGTGTCTTGGATTTTATTGTTCCAATTATGTGTTTATTCGTGATGTCGTTATTTTGCACTTTGCCTATATTCTTTATAAATCGCTGGCGCGACCTGTTAATAACATTTTTAGTTCTATCGACGATGTTCGTATTATTCTTGATATTGCTCAGAAAAATTTTACCTCAAGAATATTCACGACTTAATACTGTCGAACAGCGTATCGTAAGTGTGGTAAAAAATTTTTTAGAAGCCTTTAAAGTAAAAAAAAGTACAACCATTGTCATTGTACTTATACTCACACTTATGCTTTGGATTTCATATGTTACCTGTGCATACGTGCTGCTTCCTTCTGTAAATATAAAACCTTTAGTATTTACAGCAATAGTAGTCAACTTAGCCGCTGCTATTAGCGTTGCTATACCTTCTGCGCCAGGATACTTAGGTAACTGGGAGTTTTTCGTTTCCCTTGGGCTTAGAGAAGTTGCCTCTGTCAGTTACTCACAGGCACTGTCCTTTGCTATAATTTATCACATTTCTCAATATATTCCAGTGACATTATTAGGTCTGTTTTTTCTCACGCGCACCGGTGTAAAAATTCACGAGTTGAAAAAATTGAAAAACACATGAAAGTTGTTGTAGTAATGCCTGCATATAATGCAGAAAAAACGCTTAAATTGACTTATGATGAATTACCAAAGAATTTCTATGACGAAATAATACTTGTTGATGATAAATCTTCGGATAAGACAGTAGAAATTGCACGTCAATTAGGTATAAAGACTATAGTACATGAAAAAAATAAGGGGTATGGTGCAAATCAAAAAACATGCTATACTGAGGCTTTAAAAGATAATGCTGATATTGTTATAATGCTACACCCCGATTATCAATATGATGGCCGTTTTGTTCCATATCTTTTGGGTCCTATAAAGGATGGGTTGTACGATATAATGTTAGGCTCACGGATACGTACACGTAGAGAAGCATTAAAAAGTGGCATGCCGTTGTATAAATACTTAGGTAACAGATTTCTGACTTTTATAGAAAATATTGTATTAGGAGAAAATCTTAGCGAATATCATACGGGCTTCCGAGCATATAGTAGAAAGGTGTTAGAAACTTTGCCTTGGAGGCTTAACTCAGATGATTTTGTTTTTGACCAGCAAATACTGATGGAGGCGATATATTTTGGATTTAAAATAGGAGAAATATATACTCCAGCGCGATATTTCCCCGAGGCGTCTTCTATAAATTTTTGCCGCAGTGTAATTTATGGCCTTTCTACATTGTGGTATCTATTTAGATATATTCTTCATGTGCTAGGTATATTGAAATGCAAATTATTTATAAAGCACTCTTAAAAATATTTAGCTTATTATTAGTTTTTGCCCTCATAGTTAATTGCTATTTCTATCTACCTGAATACTTGCTCCTAACAGTTGTTAAATCTCTTGCTATACTGTTCGTTTATATAACATTCACTTTGATACTGGGCAAAAGAATAATTTCGTTAATATTTAAACCATGGGGGGACATAAAATTTAGCGATAAATTCGTTATAGAATTTGGCATAGGAAATGGTTGTATTTCCTTAGGGGGATATCTTCTTGGTATGTTTGGTCTACTATATTCGTGGTTTCTTGTCATTTTTACAATATTGTTTATCATTTTACATAAAAATGAGGTCAAAAGTGCATATGAAGAAATACTTGTGCAATTGAGAAAGAATTTCTATAAACTTCTCTCTGAACTTTCATTAGAGGGTTTTCTGTTAATCTTTTTTATTGCTATATGTTTAGGGATGACGTGCGCATTAACTTTTGTTCCACCAACACACTACGACTCCTTAGTTTACCATTTGTCTTTGCCAGAAATTTACCTTAGAAAGCATTCCATAAAGCCAGCACTGTTGAATATTTATGCACACTTTCCGGCAAATATTGAAATGATATACACGTATATTTTGTCTTTTGGTGAAGACAGAGTGACACAGTTGCTAAACTTTACTTTCTTAATTTTAACAATAATAGTAGTGGCCAATTTTTATAGCACGTTTTTTAGCAATAATTCGAAAGAAAGAATGTGTTCTATCGCCCTCTTTGTTTCAATGCCGGCAGTGATGTTATTATCAAGCTCAAGTTACATTGAATCCGGTGTAGCATTTTATCTGTTCGCTTCTTTATATTTTTTATTGAAAGGAAAACGTGAAGATGAGAATAGAGGTTTCTTTTTTGTAAGCGCAATATTTGCGGGTATCGCATTGGGTTGCAAATATACAGCAGGCTATGCCATTGTCCCATTGTTACTTATAGGAATGTACTTATATCGCAAGAAAATTATTTTATGGGCGCTTGTAACATTGTCAGTGTTTTCTCCATGGATGGTGAAAAATTTTGTGTTCACTTTTAATCCCATTTTTCCTTTTCTATATAGTGTTTTTAATTCTAAATTTTCTCCCTTAGGGATAAACGCAATAGCAGATAAATATTTTCAAGCTGCATTATCTGAATATAAAATCAAAATAGCTAATCCGAGTGAATGGTTGAACTTTCCAAAGTTGCTTTTATGCCAGATACCGCGCTATGGCGGTGGTTATGACGTATTGGGATGCGTCGGATGGCAATTTCTATTCTTCACACCATTGGTATTTTTTATTAAAGAGAGGGATAAAAAGAAATTGACCCTTTTGGCAATTATAATGTTTTATTTGTACATGTTTTTTATTGAATGGTTTTTGACAGCACAAGTTCTGCGCTTTGCTTATCCGTTGTTGCCAATTATGTGTTGTGTTGTTATTTACAGTTTATCAAAACTGCCATATAAAATGATAAAGTATATATTAAGTTTTTCATTGGCTTTATTTGTCGTTTTGAACTTCAATATCTTTTTCAACATTGTTGATGTGCTTTCTCCATATCAAGTGGTGTTAGGAATAGAAGACAAGCATACTTATCTTTCCAAAAAACTTAATTATTATGAAGCATTTATGTTTATTAATAAAAATTTAGAAGAAGACAGCAAGATACTTTTTATAGGCGAGCAGCGCGGCTACGGCTGTAAGCGCGATTATATCCCTACATCTATATATCAATATGATGTAATCACACGTATTTTTAACACAAAAGTTATAGAAGAAATCTATTCGCATTTTGTTAAATCTAATATCACCCATATACTGATAAACTATCCGGAGCTTTTGAGATTAAAAAGCTACAATCTTTACAATTTTACTGTAGAGGGGGAGAAACATTTTAAAATGTTTTTAGATAAATACACAATTAAAATGTTCAGCAAAAACAATGTGGAGATATATAGATTGAAGAAAGAGGTATAGCAGGATGAAAAAGGTGAAAGTGGTAGTCCCAGCTTCTATAGGGAATGTAGGTCCTGGATTTGATTGTTTAGGAGTTGCGTTGAAGTTATATAATAAATTTGAGTGTTGGTATGGGTCACCAGTGTATAAGAGGCATAAAAAACCTTACATTCAAATCGTTGGGAATGTTGATGAGAAAGCAAAAGAGGAAATAGAGAGAAGTAACATTGTCCTTTCTGCTATAAATAAAATATGTAAGAGATACAATGTAAAGCCTAATATTTACAAATTGGCGGTAGAGGTTAATGTACCGTTAGCGCGTGGCTTGGGCTCCTCAGGGACTGCATATATTGCAGGTGCTGCGATTGGTAATGTGATCTGCGGAAATAGAATGAAAAGTGACGAAGTAGTTGATTTTGCTGTAAGTCTTGAAGGGCATCCGGATAATATTGTAGCTTCGTATTATGGCGGTCTATGTGCATCAACACTTGTGGATGGTAAAATTAAATACATAAAGCTAGAGATGCCTAAAGAGCTAGTTTCAATGCTTTTTATACCAGAAGTTAAGCTTTCCACAGAGGTGGCACGTAAAATATTGCCCAAAAGTGTTCCCCGAGGCGATTGCGTGAGAAACTTGGGAAACTTGTCTTTGTTGCTGTTAAGTATTTTAGAGAGAAGGTATGAATTGATAAAATTTGGAATGCAAGATTATCTACACCAACCTTATAGAAAAAAAATAATGCCCTGGATGTACAAAGTATTTTCTATACTTGAACGTCATAGTAAGGTGTTAGGTACTGCACTGAGTGGTGCAGGCCCAACTATATTTGGAATATATAAACGTAATGAGATAACAGAAGAAATAGCTGTTAAATTGTCCAACTATATAAGAAAAGAGGTAGGTATAGGGGGGGAATGTAAGATTGTTGACTTTGATGCTGAAGGAATAAAGATAATTTTATAACAATCTTTTGTTAATTCGGCTAAGAAGTTCTATTTATGCTTTAACTACATTTTTAAATTTTTTCTTCAAAGTACGCTCAATAGCATTACGTGTATCTATAACTAAACTTGCACACTCCACAATTGTCTTATAATCATAAGAAGAGTGGTCTGTGGAGATAATCACACAGTCGTATTTTCTTAAAATGTTCTTGTTTATTTCTATAGATTTTTTGTAAAACTTGAATCTACGCATTTTGGGCGTCTCGGGAATATACGGATCATTATAGTCAACTTTTGCACCTCGTTGCTCTAAAAGTTCAATAATTCTAAAAGATGGCGATTCTCGAGGGTCTCCTATATCTTTTTTGTACGACAGACCTAAAAGTAAAATTTTTGCACCATTTATAGTTTTTCTCCTTTTATTTAATTCAATTATGACTTTCTCTACAACAAATTCCGGCATACGGATGTTTATTTGTCCAGCAAGTTCTATAAAATGTGTAGTACAGTTGTATTTTTTTGCTATATAAGACAGATAGAAGGGGTCAACAGGGATACAATGTCCACCCCAGCCAGGCCCCGGGTAAAACGGCATAAAGCCAAAAGGTTTCGTCTTTGACGCCTCTATTACCTCCCAAATGTCTATACCCATTTTGTCAAAAAGCATTTTCAATTCGTTCACTAACGCAATATTTACCGCACGGAAAGTGTTTTCAAGCATCTTTGTAGCTTCTGCAACCTCCGCAGAAGATACCACTACAACTTCTCTTACTACTTGGGAGTAAAAAAATGCCGCGATTTCACCTGAAATTTTATCTACACCACCAACAACTTTAGGTATCGTTTCTGTAGTGAAATCTCTCCTTCCCGGGTCTTCTCTTTCTGGAGAAAAAGATAGGTAAAAGTCAGAACCGCACTTCAAACCAGTTTCTTCTAAAATGGGCTTTAGGATATTGCGTGTAGTTGTAGGATAAGTCGTTGATTCTAAAATAACAAGTTGTCCCTTACGGAGGTGCTTTGCGATTGTTTTAGCAGTGTTTGTAACAGCCGATAAGTCGGGCTCGTTCGTTTCAGTAGTAGGCGTGGGCACACAAATTATTATAATATCGCAAACTCCCAATTTAGAAAAATTACTTACTGGAGTAAAATTTTTTAACTCTCTAATTTCTTCCGACGGTATGTGAGAGATGTAGCTTTCTTTTTTCTTAAGGCTTTTAATTTTCTCCTTATCAATATCAAACCCATAAACTCTAAATTCTTTTTTAGAAATCAGCATTGCAAGAGGTAATCCAATATATCCAAGGCCTATTACGCCAACAATCGCTTCCTTACTTGCAATTTTTTCCTTGAGCCCGCTTTCATTATTCATATCAAATGCTAGCCCTCTCCCTGTTTGATTTAATTTGTTTAGATGTTTACTTATTATAATTTCCATATGATTGCATCCTTTCTGTTGTCCCAACTGTATGCAACTTTTTGTAATTCAACTAGTATCCTTATTTTTTCTTCAAATGTTAGTTTTGTTCTTTCTTTGTGGAAGTTATCTTTCTCTTTAAATAATTCGTCTCGTGTGAAAATTTTATCACCAATGACAATCTTTTGTCTATTTTCCATAAGGAGTTTTCTTAAATTCTTCAAATTTGTCAGCTAATCCATATTTATTTAAAATACACTTCAATCTCTTCTTGTGTAAAAAAGGCTCAACCCACCTTAAAGCAGTTATTCGCACCACCAATAGCATAATCTTCTATTAATCCTTTCTCTTTAAGCTCATTTATAACCTTCAGTGTATCTCTCATTGTTGAGCTTCCCTTTTCTCTTTAGTTCTTCTAAATATATAATAAAATGGATAAAAATACTTATGCCAGAATTCTTCCGAAGAATTATATTCGTTTCTAAAATAGAAAAAATCTATTAGAAGTTCTCTAAGCCGTGTAAGTTCTTTAAGATGCTGTAAGTTCTTTTTGTCTTCAATGGTCAAATACAAAAGTTCTAAAGCACGCTCCACCGCTCTTAACATATAATCCTTATCACCCTTTTTCTTCCACAAGATTGCGCGTTCAACCTCGCTTCCAATATTTGCCATCTGCTCAATAAATGAAAACTTAAACCATCTCCCTTTAGATAAACTCTTGTGCTGAAATTTCATATATTATTTGGCGACTAATTTATTAACAACTTTAATAATTTTTTTCCTGATTTCAGGGTTGTCAACGCTGCGTGTTTTATTCCCTAACGTTGGCCTTAAATTTATTATAGAGTCAAACTCAATCCACCCCTCGTTAGGATATTTACCGGGATAAAGATTTATTCCCCACAGATTTTGTTGCTTTGAACCTTGCTGTAACAAAAACGCTTCTTCGTCAGAATGCAGTTCTCCACCAATAGCCATCACCTCGTTTTCAACATCTACAACAGCTTTCACAAGCTCACCAAAAGTCTCTTTTGCCAACTCGTTAAGTTTTTTAATTGAAATCTTATTTTTTATTATATTCATTTCTTGGAGAATGCTTTTGCTATCAATTTATTTTACAACTTTTCGTTATCCTTACTATTTTATTAAAATTGGCAAATTTATTATCTTTACTGTT
>Ga0197143_1001631_pt1 | contig 18521 bp, 17 predicted proteins | sample GBS70_MetaG_FD_148603 | JGI IMG/M metagenome (GOLD analysis project Ga0197143, IMG submission 148603) | Sediment microbial communities from Great Boiling Springs, Gerlach, Nevada, United States - GBS 70_MetaG | ecosystem: Environmental > Aquatic > Thermal springs > Hot (42-90C) > Sediment...
TTGAATAATAGATAAGTTCAATATAAATTTTATAATCCTGTTTTCTGATTTTATAATTTCCGCTTTTACTTTTTCAATTTCTAATTTTGTATAATTTTCTAATTGTGCTATTCTTTCGTTTGATTCTATTCTTAATTTTTCAATTTCTAATTTTGTAGTATTTTCTAATTGTGCTATTCTTTCATTTGATTCCATTCTTAATTTTTCAATTTCTAATCTTGTAGTATTTTCTAATTGTGCTATTCTTTCATTTACTTTTTCAATTTCTAATTTTGTAGTGTTTTCCAATTGTGCTATTCTTTCGTTTACTTTTTCAATTTCTAATCTTGTATTGTTTTCTAATTGTGCTATTTCTAATTTTGTAGTATTTTCTAATTGTGCTATTCTAAGTTTGATTTTAAAATAAAGCTTTTTTATATCCTTAGTTGTAGCAATAGGATATTTTTTTATAATATCTATGATTTCTTTTTCTCTTTCAGTCATTTAATAATTTTAAAGCTTAGCATATGAAAAGTTTTTTAAACTAGTAGTTTTATGGGAGAACAAAGAGCGGGTAAATAGTGTTAAGTTTCTGGTAATCAATAATTTATAAAAGATTTAAGGGAGGCGAAGATATAAGCCGAAGGCTTATTCTTGGAATTATTGGACAAGGCATATAAAGTTTTCTATTAAGCTTTAAAATTTTTAAAAATGAGTTTAGCGATAAAATATAGACCAAAAAATTTTGATGAGCATATAGGACAAGAACATATTGTCAAAGCTTTAAAAAAAGCTCTTAGAGAAAAAAGAATATCACAAGCATATTTATTTTCAGGTCCAAGAGGTGTTGGAAAAACAACAACTGCTAGAATTTTGGCAAAAGCTTTAAATTGTGAAAGTTTTAATGATATTGTTGATAATCCTTGCGGAAATTGTTCATCTTGTAAAGATATTGAAAATTCAAGACATATAGATGTTATAGAAATTGATGGAGCTAGTAATAGAGGAATTGATGAAGTTAGGCAAATTAGAGAAAATGTAAAATTTCTACCTGTTAGGGGCAGATATAAAGTTTATATAATTGATGAGGTTCATATGCTTACAATTGAAGCATTTAATGCACTTCTTAAAACACTTGAAGAACCTCCCAAGCATGTGTTATTTATATTCGCTACAACTGATCCTCAAAAAATTCCACCAACTGTAATTTCACGACTCCAAAGATATGATTTTAAACCTATTTCAATATTTGAAATTGTTCAAAGAATGAACGAAATTATAAAAATTGAAAATATTGAAATTGAGGAAAAAGCCATAGAAGAGATAGCAAGAAGGTCAGAAGGTTCATTAAGGGACGCTCTTGTATTATTAGATCAAATGCGAATGTTTTGTGATGGAAAAATTACATATAAAGATGTTTTAAATATTCTTGGTTCTATTGAAAGAGAAAAACTTGAAAACTTACTAAAAGAAATTTTTTCAAGAAATGTTAATAATTCTCTTTTGATTTTAAATGATATTTTACAAAAAAATGTTTCAATTTTGGATTTTCTTAGGGAATTTAATGAGTTTTTATTTAATGTTTTTAAGGAAGTTTTAGAAAACAAAAGGAAAGATTATAAAAAGGAAGATTTAATGTTAATTTTGAATTTAGCTCTTGAAATGGAAAATTCAGTTAGATATTCAATAACATCAAAAATGTGGCTTGAATTCTTTATTTCAAAAATGTGTCTTATGCCGAAAACTATTGATATTATGAATATATTAGAAAATTACAATATTGTCTATAAAAAATCTGAAAATGAAATTAAAGAAGATAAACCCTTAACATTGAAAGATAAACTCTTGGATTACTTTGAGAAGCAAAATCCCATTATCCTTGGCTTAATATCATCATCTGAAATTTTTGAAGAACAAAATAAAATTAAATTCTTATTTAATAGTGATTATACTTATAATTCTGCAAATGAATATATTGATGAAATCAAAAAAGCCTTGAACTTACTAAATTATAATTATAAGGAAGTTGAAATTCTGATGAAAGAAAAAAACCCACTTTTAGAAAAGCTAATAAACGAATTAGGTCTTGTGAAAGAAGAAATTTAAAAATTGAGAACAAATAAAAACTTAATTGATTTAGAAGTCCCCTTGCCTAAGAATGGGCATCTATAAGCAAATATTAAAGCTTTGTCCAATAAATTAAGGCAACTATTAAATAAATACTTTAAAATTTAAATCTTTCCCTATGAGAAAATTTTTAATTATTTTGTCTTTTTTAATTTCTTGTCGTGTAGGTGATCCACCAGAAAAAGTTGTTGAAAATTACTTAACTGCTATTGAAAAAGGAAACTATAGCAAAGCATATAATCTAATAGATAAAATATCAAAAAATTATGTAAGTCAAGAAGATTTTATTAATTATTGGGAAGAAAAATTCAAAGAGTGGGGAAAACCTGATAGTCATGAAGTTTATGCTATTAAAAGGGAAGCAGATACAACAAGGGTTTATTTTAGATGGTATTTTAATAATGGAACATTTGAGGATTTAGTTATGAAACTAACAAAAACAGTTGATCAAGGTGTTTATGAATGGAGAATTAAATTTTTAAATTATAAAATTATTGAAAGAAGAAAAAAATGAGAATAGTTATTGCTTTGGGAGGAAATGCTCTTGTTAGAAAAAATGAACCTTTTACTATTGAAACGCATGACATAAACGCTAATTTAGCAATAAAAAGCATATCAAAAATTATCCAAGATAATGAAGTTGTTATAACACATGGAAATGGTCCCCAAGTTGGTGAAGAGTTTTTTAGAAATATATTTACAATTGGTAAAGTTTTTACATTAAGCTTAGATTACTTAAATGCTCAAACACAAGGTTGGATAGGATATTTATTAGAAAAACATGTTAGGAACGAAACAGGTAAGAAAACTGCAACTCTAATAACACTTATTGAAGTTAATCCTAAGGATAATGCATTTTTAAATCCAACAAAATTTATTGGAAAATTTTTTAGTTATGAAGAAAGTAAAGAATTATCATTAAAATATGGATGGAAATTTAAAGAAGATTCAGATAGAGGATATAGAGTTGTTGTTCCATCTCCTAAACCTATTAAAATTTTAAATAAAGATGCTATTATTAATTTATTAGAAAATCAATTTGTTGTAATAGCAGTCGGAGGAGGTGGAGTTCCAGTAGTTGTTGAACACAATAAATATATTAGAGGGGTTGAAGCAGTAATAGATAAGGATTTAGCAAGCTCACTTTTAGCAATAGAAATAAATGCAGATATTTTTATGATTTTAACAGAAGTTGAGAAAGTTTATTTAAACTATAAAAAAGAAAATGAAAAACCATTAGATATAGTAAAAGTTGATGAACTTGAAAAATACTATAATGAAGGTCATTTTCCTGACGGTAGTATGGGTCCAAAAGTTTTAGCGGTTATTGATTTTGTTAAAAAAACAAAAAAAAGAGCAATTATAACATCACTTGATAAAGCTTATGAGGGATTTTTAAATAAAACAGGAACAATTATTATTCCATGATAGATGTATTTGAAATAAAAATTCACTATCCTATTACGGTTTTTTTATATCAATCAAGAATAAAGAGTATTTACGAGTTTTATAAATTCTTAAATAAGCTAAAAGAGGAAACTCTAATTATTCCAAATGATAATTTTGAATTTTTTTCACTTGATGAACTTGATTATAGTTCTGAATATAAATTAAAAAAGGTTTTCGTCCCAAAAGGAAAAGAACTTTTAAAAATTTTCTTAGGTTTTTTAGGAAGTTTGAATATATATCATTACTTTGTCCCAATTCCCAAATCTAACCCTTTTGGAAAAAAGCTCTTAAACAAAGAGAAAAGAGATGAAAAATGGTATAAAAATTGGCAATCATTATTAAGATATTTAAATTTAATAAAAAATAAAGTTATTAGATTTAATGAATTTGAAGAAGAATTTTTAGGTCTTATTATTTCGGATGTTAAATTTTCTGAACCAAATTTCAAAATTGGTGAATTTGTTAAATTAAAGAACAAACCAATTTATGGGAAAATTTTGGAAATTAGAGAAAAATCAATTTTTTTAGATAATGGTGAATTTTATAATAAAGAAGATCTATTTAAAGTCATTTATGAGCCATCAATATATTTAAAACCTTCTGATAGTCAATTTATAATAAATTTTTTCATTAAAGAGATAAATAATGAGCTAATAAAATATGGATTTGAGTTGAAAAGAAAACATTTTGAGTTTGAAAAAGTAAATGATTTTAAGGAGGTTGATTTAGAAGAATTTTTAAGAAATAAGAAAATAAAAATTGTTTTTAAAAATGAAAAAATTGCCAAAAAATTTTTAAATTATAATTTTCCTTTCGAAATCTCTCATAATTCAGAAATTAGCTTTTTAATTGATAGTTTGTCTTACTTAAAAAATCTTAAAAAATTATATAGGGAAATTGCTAAAAAATTCTTAAATTTTGATTGTCCAAGAATATACTCAAAAGAAGCAATTAAATTAAAATTAAAAAATGGAAATTACATCGTTGGAAAAAATTTTTTAAGTGTCATTTGTAGCGAAAATGAAATAGATTTCGTTTTAAGTGTATTATAAATAAGCAATAGCTTCAATTTCAATTAGCGCATTTCTTGGAAGTGATTTTACTGCAATTGTGCTTCTTGCAGGGTATGGTTCTTTAAAGAATTTTGAATATATCTCATTTACTTTTTGAAAATCATCCATATTAACAAGAAATATTGTTGTTTTAACGACATTATCTAAACTTAAACCAGAAGATCTTAAAATTTCCTCTAAATTTTTTAAAGCTTGTTCTGTTTGCTCTTCAAGCGTTTCTTTTAAATTACCTGTCTTAGGATCAAGCCCAATTTGACCACTTATAAAAAGAAAATTACCAATTCTTATAGCAGGGCTATATGGACCAATAGCTTTTATATTTTCAGATGTTATTTTTTCTTTCATAGAACGAAAATTTTAAAGGAGAAAAATTAATAAATTGATAATCAATAATTTATAAAAATTATCTTGAAATTATTGATTTTATGGGGGATTTAATAGTGTTAAAATGGGGGCTTCGCCCCCCAATGCCGAAAAATGGGTATTTATAAGCCGAAGGCTTATTTTCAGGGTGGGTGGGGAAAACATAGAAAAATAAATAATTTTAGAATTATTGGACAAGGCATAACTTTATATAATTTATCCTTTAAAATTTCATAATGCTCCTTACAACTATTCTTTTAACATTAATTGTTATTGGTATTTTAATTTTTATTCATGAATTAGGACATTTTTTATTTGCTAAATTATTCAAAGTAAGAGTAGAAACATTCTCTATTGGTTTTGGACCAATTATTAAATCATTTAAAAAAGGAGAAACAATTTATGCTATTTCATTGCTTCCTATTGGAGGATATGTTAAAATGGCAGGTGATGAGCCAGATTCTTATAAAGGTTATTCTTATGAGTTCTTATCAAAACCAAATTATCAAAAAATTTTAATTGTTTTAGCAGGTCCTTTATTTAACATTATTTTTGGATTTTTGATTTTTTATATTTATTTTCAAGTTTTTGGAATTATTAATATAAAAAACCCAACAATATATAAAAGTGAAATTCCTGAAATTCAAAAAGGAGATGTCATATTAGAAGTTAATGAAAAACCTTTTAATGGATGGTTTTTCTTACAAAGAGAAAATGAAAAAAAAGATATCCAATTAAAAATTTTAAGAAACAACGATACAATAAATTTAACATTAAAAAAGAACAATGTTTTTAAACTAACACCGAAAATTGAACCTATTATTGATAATGTTATAAAAGATTATTCTGCATATCAAGCAGGTTTAAGAAAAGGGGATAAAATTGTAGAAATAGATGGAGAAAAAATCGAAGATTGGTCAGAAATTAGCAATATATTATCAGAAAAAGCAAATAAAGAAATTAAATTAAAATATGAAAGAAATGGTAAAATTTATGAAGTTCAATTAAAGGTAAAAAGTGATTTTGTAGAAAAAAAACAAGGTAGAATAGGAATTTCAAAAAAATTTGAAAAGTTTATTCCAGATCCAATTTTAGCTTTCAATTTAGCATTTGAAAAAACCTTAGAGGCTTCTTTACTTATATTTAAATTTATAGTTGGACTTCTTACAGGTGAAACACCTTTAAGCACTATTGGTGGTCCAATTATGATAGGTAAAACAATCTCAGAATCTGCAAAAATTGGATTTGATTTTTTAATACTATTAACAGGACTAATTTCAATAAATCTTGCAATTGTTAACCTAATGCCAATACCCGCACTTGATGGAAGCCATATTTTAATTTTTATAATTGAAGGAATTTTAAGAAGAAAAATAAATCCAAAGTTTTACTCTGCTATTCAAATGACAGGTTTTGTTTTGCTTATGATTTTAATGGTAATTATTATAGTTTTTGATATATATAGAATTCTTATACCATGAAAGTTTCTGAAATTTCCAGAATTTTAAATAAAAATTTTCAAGGAGAAGATTTTGAGGTAAAATATATTAGAGAAATTGAAAATGCCGATGAAAATTCAATAACATTTTTATTTGATAAAAAATATGATATTAATAAGCTTGTTGGTCTTTTAATAAGTTCATTTAATCCAAGTAATATAAAATATAGAGCAATAATTTTATGTGAAGATGTTAAATTAGCTTTAATTAAAATTTTAGAATTATTTGATTGGCATAAAACTTCAAATGAAAAATTTATTTCAGAAAAATCAACAATAAAAGAAAATGTTGAAATAGGCGACAAAACTACAATTATGGATTTTGTTTATATTTCAAAAAATGTTAAAATTGGAAATAATTGCTTAATTTATCCATTTGTTTATATTGGAGAAAATGTTAAAATTGGAAACAATTGTATAATTTATCCACATGTTTATATTGGAGAAAATTGTTTAATAGGAAATAATGTTATTTTACATTCGGGGGTTAAAATTGGCTCAGATGGTTTTGGATATTATAAGAATTTAAAAATTCCGCAAATTGGAAATGTTATTATTGAAGATAATGTTGAAATTGGTTCTAATAGTTGTATTGATAGAGCAACAATTTCAAGTACAATTATTAAGAAAGGGACAAAAATTGATAATTTGGTTCAAATAGCACACAATGTTATAATTGGAGAAAATTGTATTATAGCAAGTCAAGTCGGAATAGCAGGAAGTAGTAAAATTGGTAATAATGTTATTTTAGCAGGACAAGTAGGAATAGCAGATCATACAATTATTGAAGATAATGTAATTTTACTTGCAAAAACAGGAGTAAATGGATATATTAAAGGTAATAATATATATGGAAGTGCTATTCCTCCTCTTGAAAGAACGAATTATTTAAGAATTATAAACATTATAAAAAAACTTCCCGAAATCTATGAACTATTTAAAAGACTTAGTTCATCAAATAAGGAAATATCTTCAAAGAATTCATAATAATTATCACTCATAATAATATCATATCCATCAACAAAATAAATATAATCTCTACAATTACTTGAACCATAAAATTTATTACCTTTCACAACAATATATCCATTATTAAATGCCAAAAATTTCATTTCATTATCTATTTTAATTTCTTTACCTTCAAAACCTTTTGTTTTCATAACTGATTTTAAAGAGCCATCTTTATGATAAGTTTTAATTTCACCGTTAAGATAAGCAATAGAAAGATAATCATCAAATCGCTTAATTCCTGTTATAGATCTTGAAGGGTTATAAGATAGAATTTGTTTAATATCCCAAACATCAGTAAATAAATAAATTCCAAGTTTATCACAAACCCAATAATAATTTTTATATCTTGAAATAAATTTAATTTCACTATTTGATACACTATATTCCCTAATTTCGTCATTTTCTAAAATAACAATTTTACCATCCTCTGTTCCAAAAATTACTTTCTTATTATCTAATAAATATGAACTAATTTTTAAATTTAGTGTTTTTTGAACCTGACCATTTAGCTTACAAACATCAACTCTATCCTCAAAAATCAAAAACAACAAATTACTATAAAAGAAATCTTTTAAGATAGATTTAATTGAATAAATTTCATTAAACTTTTCCAAATCAAAAACCTTTAAAAAGCCATCAGTATAAACGAATAAATAATTATCAAATATTTTAAGCATTTTAATTTTTTCATTTGAAATCTCTATTTTCTTTAATTTTTTAATCACTTCAAATTCCTTAAAAACAAACTTTTCTTTAAGTTTAAAAATCAGAACATATCCATCTGAACCAATAAATAAGTAATTATTATTAAAGCAAATAGAATAAACATTATCATTTATCTTTACAGACTTTTTTAGCTTATAATCATTCAAATCGTATATTTTTAAGTTATTCAGTTTATCAGATGTTATAAGAAAATCATTATTATATGAAAATGCTATTTCATCAGAAAGTGATAAAATAGTAGAATTTTTTTCAAAATCGTAAAGGTAATAAGTTTTATCTTTCATAAGAATAAAATTTTTGATAAAACTAATTATATTTTCAGTAGGAATTTCGTAATCAAAAACTTTTGAAAAAGCTTTATTATTCTCAGAGGCATATATAATTTCTCCTTCATGAATAAGAACAAATCCTTCATCTAAATCAATTCTTGTTTTTAATAATGGTAATTTATCGTAAATATCTGCCAAATCATAAACAATCTCATTATCAAAAATTCTAACACCTTGCTTAATTTTACCATAATAAACATAAACAACATCATTATTCAATTCAAGAGATAAAATTTCACTTGGAAATTCCCTTTCATTTATTTTTACTTCTGATTTTATATTATAAACTATCAACTTATTTCCAATCGTATAAAATAAATAATCTTCAAGTTTTTCATAATGCCCATATCCACAACCATATTCACCAATTTCTTTAAGAAAATAAAACCAATTTTCATAATAAATCCAAAATCTAACAAGTCCATCTTCACCTCTACTAAATAATAAATTATCTCTGAATTTTAGATCTCTATATTTACTTTTAGTCGGAAATCTAAATTTTAAAATTGGATAAGAAAATCCATGCTTTTTTAAACTTTCAATAAGTTCATCAGATATGAAACCATCTAAATTATTAATAGCAGAAGGCTCTATGGAAAGTGCTTTTTTTAATAATGTATAAAAACTGTCTAAAACTTTCTGAACATCAATAGCCATTTCCTTTGAAAGTATTTCTATAACAGTTTGCATCTTTACAGAGCTTCCCTTATAAAGCTTATAGTATTCAACCAATCTTCCAATAAAAGCACTTTCCCAATCATTTAACTTAACCATATTTTAACCTCCTTCATTTCACTATAATTTTCTCAACATTAACTCTTTTATTAACTTCATATTTAATAAAGTAAATTCCCTTCTTAAGATTAAGCTTATATTCACCCTCATTAAAATATTTAATTAACTGACCATTTACATTAAATATCCCAAAATGTACTTTTGAAGTTATATATAAAAATTCATTAAAATTCTTAATTTCAATAAGGTTTTCACTTTCAGAAATACTAACTGGTGTTGCACAGTTGTAAGTTATAGGATCTAAACTTGTAACGGATAAAACACTTACAACAGGATGCCAACAATCCCAAGCAGCAACATTATTAACAGAGAAAGTGGCAGATGTTGAATTTGGCGCTATCCAACTGGTAGCACTTCCAGAAAATGCATCCCAAAGCGAACCATTACCACAAGGTCCAGGACCAGGAACTGTCGTTCCATTTATAATATTTGTAATCATATTCCCATTTAAATAAACATATTCACTTGAACTCTCACCAAAATTTTGACCATTACCTACTAAAACTAAATACTTTGCATCTAACACTGGATTTGAAGCGGTAAATCCCGTATGAGTCCATGAATAGGAACTATATGTACAAACACTAGCAGGTGTTTCAACATCACCAGTATAAATTGTTATTGTTCTAACAGGCTCACTATTCTCACACCAAATAACAACAAGGGTAGCACCTTCAGAACCATCAGAACCAAAAAAACAAACAAGAGCTGGAAATCCACTTAAACTATATGTCCCATTACCTGTTACAAAACCGGTAACATCTGCATAAAATAATGCATTTCTTTGTGTTCCCCAGCAGGATGTACAATCTTCTGCAATTTTTATTCCACTTATGGGATTTCCATTAAAATTTCCACCAGAAGCATTATTATTATCCTCATCAACCCAAAACAGAAAAGCTTTTACAACATTAGCGCCAGCGGGAATACCAGATATCGTTATATTGCCATTTCCAGAATTACTTGAAAGACTTACAGAACCATGAACAAAATTACCCCTTAGAGCAACACGATAGAATTGAGCAAAAAGTGTATATAATGTTTTATTGTTAGGGAAACTTTTAAAACAAAAATTTCCTGCTACACTACCAACTTGTGATATAATCAACAATATCATATCCCACCTCCCATGTTTATAATAACTTTAATTGTTTTTGGATCTCTTGCTATTTTAAAAGCTTGTTCTATTTCATTAAAACTAAATTTATGTGTTATTAAATCAGAAGGTTTAATAATACCACTTGATATAAAATTCAAAGCAATCCTTGTATCCTCATGACTTGAAGAATAGCTTGGAATAATAGAAATTTCATTAAAATAAATGTAATTTATATTTAATTTTAAAAATTCAGAAGGAGGTGTTGGTGCAAATAATATAATTCTACTTGCTTTATCTGCTATTTTCAATCCAAATTCAATAGCTTCAATACTAGGGGGTCCTACAATAATAAGACTGAATTTTTCTTTAAAATCAAATTCATCAGGATGATAAACTTCGTCAATTTTAGCCCAACTCTTAGCTATATCTCTTCTATTATCATGAAAATCAAATCCAACTACTCTGCTTGCTCCAAAAATTTTTAATAATTTACTATTTAAAAGACCCATAAATCCAAGACCAATAACAGCACAATTATCATAACTATTTAAATTAGACTTTCTAATTGCTTTAATCGAACAAGCAAGAGGCTCAATTAAACAAGCATCTTCATCACTAACAAAATCCGGAACTTTTAAAACATCAACTTCATATATATTTTTTGGAATACTAATAATTTCACTAAAACCACCTGGATAGATTTTTACTTTCCTCCAAGTTTCACAAGCAGTCCATTCTTCCCTATTACAATACTCACAATTTAAACATGGGGCATGATGATGAACAAACACTCTATCACCTATTTTGAACTTATCAATTGGCGATTTTACAACCTCACCAACAATTTCATGTCCTGGTGTATATGGTGCTTTTGATTTCACATACCAATCCATTAATTCACCTGTACAAATACCACACATTTTAACTCTTACTAAAAAATCACCATTTATTTCACTTTCTATTATTTTCAAATTTTCAAAATCATTAAATAATAAAAATTTCACTAATTTTCTCTTAAAGCGCTAATTATTTGGTTTTCAAACCATTCCTTACTCCTATAACCAATAGCTTTTGCTTTAACTTTTCCATCTTTACCAATAATAAATGTTGTAGGAAGACCACTAATACCACCGAAGAATTTTTCTATTTTTTCATTAGAATAACCTACTATATAATTTATACCCATACTTTTTATAAACTCCCTTATTTCGGGTTCTTTTTCACCAACATTTAGTCCTATAAATTGAACTTCATTTTTATATTTCTCTTGAAGTTCAACAAAATGGGGAATTTCCTTAGTACAAGGAGGACACCAAGTAGCCCAAAAATCAACAATAATAACTTTCCCATAAAATTGAGATAAATCTAAAATTTTGTTATCAATTGTCTTAAATTGGACATTTGAAACTTTATCATTTGAAAAACTTTTTTGACAACTAAGAACAACTAAAAGAAACAAAAAAATAAATTTAAACATAACGCTAAATTAGGAAATTTAACTAACTCTTAATCATTTAAACTTAAAGACAATTTTTTCTAACTTTATACCTCCTCCTTCATAATATCCGGGTTTTAAAGCAATATTTCCTTCTTCAATAGGTAATCTAGACATTATGAATTGTTTAAGTATTCTCATCCTTTCTTCCATAACACCCATAGCCTCTGGACTTGGATAATAAGTTATCTCAATAGGAGAAGTCCATGGATAATTTTCTTTTAAAATATTTAGTGCTTCTATAATTCTGTCTTCCTGACCTTCTCTAAAAACCGCAAATCCCCTTTCAAAAACATCTCCAATATCAACAATTGTATATTTATATCCTCCTTCTTCATAATAATAACCTTTCACAGAAAAAGGCTTACTCAATTCCCTTCTAGTTTCCCTACCATCAGAAACTGTTATTCTATAATGGAATAATTGACCAGGTTCAACAACAGCCTTACCCTTTGTATCCTTACCATCCCAATAAACAAAATCAGGTAATTTGCCTCTTCCTGAATACTCTTTTAATTTATTACCCCAAGAATCGTAAATTTCAATTTTCCAATCTTTAACATTTTTATACTTCTTATTAAATTCACCAACATTTAAAGGTATTTCCTTATATACATTTATAGGATATACAGGTTGACGGATAAATAAGTTTTCAAGTTTTATAACTTTTCTTATTTCTTCTTCAATCGTCTTAGGGAGTCTAAGCTCAAGTTTTCTTTCTTTTCTATAAAGTAATGAATCTACCGGCTCAAAAGGAGCAAGTGTAACATCAGTTATTGGCTTAATAGCATCATCAATTGAATATTCAGCCTTTTCAACTACTTCTTCCTCTTGCTCAGTTCCAGATTGTTCTTGTGAAATCGCAAAACCAAGAAAAACAAATAAAAATAAAAATTTAAATATCTTCATAATTTTCCTCCTTATGTTAAAACAAATCTAACAGTTAATCTTCCTTTTTCTTCTGGTTTTCCTGGCTTAGGAGCAAATTTCCATTGTTGAAGTGCCTGAATAGCAGCATTATCTAAGTCAGCATAACCTGATGAGCGGATAACCTGTACATTAAATACATTACCATTAGCATCTACTGAAAATGACAAGACTACTGTTCCTTCCCAACCTTGTTGTTTAGCTCTCTTTGGATATACAGGCTTTACTCTGTTGAGAATCTGTCTATTTGCCACTTCACCTTCAAGTTGCATAGCAGAAGGAGCCGAAACACTAGCGACTTCTTGAACAGAAGGGGCAGAAACTGTTGGTTTGCTAACTTCTACTTTAACTTCACTGGCAAGACTTGGATTCTGAGCAAGATTAACTGCACTTCCTCCACCAATACCACCCCCTACATCAGTTCCAAGTCCAAGACCACCACTTCCACCACCTTCAATTCCTCCACCAAGTGAAATAGCAGGCACTGCTTCCCTTGATAGTATATCAGATATGCTAGCACCTCTACCTGTAACACCTACAACAACATCTGCAACTCCTACATCTGCTAAGCTCTGGGAACTAACATCTATTTCCGCTTGTAAATTAGCTATATCCCCTATATTTGCTTTACTTAAATCTACCTTAACATCAAGTTGTTCAGTTTGAACAGAAGGCATATTTAAAAGTCTTGGATCTATATTTACATTTACATCAAGCTTAGGACCACCCCCAAGACCAGGTGTTGGCTTTGGCAACTCAGTAGATTGAGTTAAAAGTTTTGAACTTAAATCAATTTTTTTCTCTTGACCAGGTTTACTTTCTTCCTTCTTTGCTTGCTCAGGCTTCTTTCCCTCCTCTTTCTTTTGAACTTCCTTTTTAGCTTGCTCAATTTTTCTTTGAAGTTTTGGATTTTGAAATTTTGATTTCATAGCCTTTTCTTCAAGAAGTTGAATTTCTCTTAACCTTGCTTCTTCAATAGCTCTTGCTATTTGACTTCTTAATGTCCAGAGAACACCAGCATGTATAAGAATAGCAAAAATTAGAAAAATCAAGAATCTCCTCTTTGAACCTTTATCTTCCTCCCATTCAGGGAGGATAACTTTTCTTTCTAGCATGTTATCACCCCCCTTATGTTGTTCTTTTAATAACTGCTAAGGTTATTCTTTTACTTCCACCTCTTTTAATAGCATCAATAGCATCTAAAACCGTTTTCCAATCAACTGATTTATCAGCTCTTATTACTACTAATTGTTCCCCAATCTCTGCATCAGGATTTTTTGATTTATATTCTTCTTGTGCTTGTCTAACTAACTGCGTTAATGCTTTCAAATCAACTTGTTTATCTTTAAAATACAATGTTCTATCTTTTTTTATAGAAACCGCTATACTCTGCTCTAAATCTGCTTCTATTACTCTTGCCTTCGGAACTTCAACTTCAACACTTGTACTTTGAAACATCTGTTTAGAAGCTATAATGAGAGTAATGAATATAAATGCAAAAATATTAGCGAGATTAAAAACCGCTTGTGCAACTTCACCCTCTCCACCCTTAGCTCTTGCCATAATCAGCCTCCTCTTTTCATTATTAGAACATCACCAGCACCTTTACTTTTTAGAAAATCAATCATCTGAACGACATTATCATAAACAACTTCATTATCGGCAGAAAGAAGAGCATTCTTCTCTATACTTCTGGCTAAAAGCTTTGGAACTAAGTCTTCAAGTTGTTCTTGTGTAACAGGTTTTTTATTTAGTTCAATAGTTCCATCTGCTTTCATATGAATACTAACCTTAACATCAGTTTTAACTTGCTTCTGTTGAATTGGCCTATTAAGTTTAGCAGCCATAGAACGACTTATAAAAATACCTGACTCAACGAGAAATGGAATTGTAAGAACGAAAACCTTTACAAGAGAACCCATAACATCAGTTAATGATATGAGGCCCGCTGCTGGGACCTCAGCCTCTACTGAACCATGTTCCATTCTTCTCTTTGGCATTAAAATCACCCCCTAGTTGCTTGATACTCTTTAAGTATAACAAGAAATTCTTGAACAGCAGCTTCAATTCTTGAAACAAGAACCTCAACACTCCTATTAAAAATATTAAAGAAGATAATAGCTAATACTGCTATAATAAGTCCTGTCCATGTTGCTACAAGCGATGTAGATATTCCTTCACCTACAACCTCTGGACCACCTGTTCCAGTAACAGCTATCTCGTGGAAAGCGTGAATTAGACCATCAACTGTTCCGAATAAACCAAGAAGAGGAGCTAAAACGCTTATAACACTAATAGGTGTTAATCTCTGAGTTAATCTATCCTTTTCATTTAGAATCCTGGCATACATAAGCTTTTCAACTTCTTCAGGAGGAAGTTCAGCATTTTGAAGACCAACTCTCAAAACATTTCTTATAGGAGTGTCTTGATCACCAAGTCTCTTTAGTGCACCCTCAACATCACCTTCCCTAAGATGAGTAAGTGTCTCTTTGACTATTCTATTAGCATCCGCTTCCTTTCTTTTATTGTAAGCGATAAATCTCTCAATAACAAGAGCGATAAGGATAATTGAAACCACTAAGAGAATGAACATTGGGAAACTTGAAAAGTAGGTTTTAGGTCCTACGACCCCATCCCAAACTGCATATAGTTTAAAGATCATCTTCCTTTACCTCCTTCTTACCTAGGTAAAATTTGTAAAATTTGGTCTATCTGACTTACCATTTGTGTATTTCCCTCTTGTTCAAATAATGTTCTTGCTTGTTGTAAATAATTTATTGCTTCTCTTGAATTACCAAGTTGAGAATAAGAAAATCCTACCCAATATAATATATTTGCTTTGTTTTTACTTTCTGGAAACTTCTGCAATGCTTCCTGTCCTATCTGAATAGCAGAATTAAAATCATTTGAAGCCAAATACGCTTTCATAAGATAATCATAAACATTTTCAATTTGTTGTCCATTAGGAAAGAAATCTTTATATTTCTTTAATGCTTGAATTGCTTGTTGATATTTCCTTAGTTTTAAATATAAAGCACCAGCGGTATATAATGCCTCAGATGATTTGGGACTATTTGGAAATTCATTAGCTACCCTAAAGAATAAATCCGCTGCTTTCTCCTCATCACCATTTTGATAAGCTTGTCCTGCCTGATAATACAAAGCCTCTGCTGCTTTATCACTTGCTGGATATTTTTGAGCAAGTTGTTCAGCATACTTAGGATCTTGTGTTGAAGCAACCAAATAAACATCCTCAACTCTTTTTCTAACATCAGGAGCAAGTTCATGATCTGGATATAAATACAAGAATTTTTCATATACTTGAATTGCTTTATCAAATTCTTTATTTATTGTATAATTCCTACCCAAGGTATACATTGCTCTTGGTGTTATTGGATGTCCGGGGAAATGTTCAACTTCCCATTCTAATAATGCTGTTGCTTTATCAACTTGTGCAGCCTTTACGTAAATATCAGCTGCTCTATAAGCAGCAAGAGCGGCTCTTGGGTGATCAGGATATTCATTAACTACCCTTTCCCAAAGTCTAACCGCATCACCATAAGATTTAAGAGCAAGAGCAGCAAATCCTTGGAAATACAAAGCTTCACCACTTTCATATCTTGGAGTATATAGTGCTGAAATAGCAAAATCTTTAAATGCATCCATATATTCACCTTTATTAAATTTTGCAACACCTTTTCCTAAGAAAAGAGCAATAATTAATGAAGTATCACCTCTTGCCCTAACAGCACCATCTATGGAATTAAAGTGCGCTAATGCATCATCATACCTCTTTTGATGATAAGCTATCCAACCAAGTCCAAGTCTTGAAAGTATAACTAAATCTCTTGTCAATTGTTTCTTTATATTTATATTATACCTTAATTCTGCTTCAGGATAAGCACCTGCATAATAATGAGCCTCAGCTAAGCCATAAACGTACCAACCTTTCCATAAATCAAAAGAAGTATCTTGTGCTTCTGGCCTAACTGTATCCTGCATTTCAGAATAATATATATTACCTTTTAATAAAGCTTCTTTAAATTTTCTGTCACGAACAAGTGATAACATTTCCATAGCCATAGAAGGTTTCCTTAAAAATGTTTGCTTATAATTCTCAATAACAAGCTCAAAATTCTTAGCAGCTGGTGTAAATTTTCCAAGCGAATAATCAATTGCACCTCTTGCATACTCACCAATACCAGCTTCTTCGGGTGGGAATTTCATTTGTTTCAACTGATCAGCCATGGTATAGGATTTTAAAGTATCACCTACAAAGAAATTAGCTTGCATAAGTCTTATAAACGAAACATTATAAATATCTTGATCATTAGCTTTTGAAAGAGCTGTCTCATAATACTTAACAGCTTCTTTATATTTAGCCTTAGCATCATCCGGCTTTCCTTCCGATTTATATCTATCACCCCATTCTCTTTCAGCATTACCTGCAAAGTAAGCTGCCAAATTAGCAAACTCGAAATTCTGTTTCTTTGAAATTAATGTTAATTTTTCAATGGAACTTTCAAATTCCTTCATTCTATATAAAGAAATACCCCAATAGTATTGAACCCAATCTGAAAATAATGAACCATGGTACTTCTCAATAAATGTTTTTGCTAGCTCAGCAGTTCCTTTATAATCACCATATATAAAATTAGCTTCAACCATTGCATAAGATATGAACGGCTCTCTTGGTGTATTCTTATACTTTTCTAATAAAATTTTATAAACACCAATAGCTTGAAGAGGTCTTTGTAATAATGCCAAACTTCTTGCATAATAAAATTGAGCTTCAGGAATATCAGTTATATCTTTTAACTTTTCAACAGCTTCATCATATCTTCCTTCCCTATAATCAATTATACCAAGAAGCATTTTTGTTCTATTTGAATTTTTATAATAAGGATATTTTTGAAGTTCTTGAATAACCTGCTTTGCTTCCTTAGGATCTCTGAAATTCGTAAAGAATACTGAAATAGCATACGCAACCTCACCTTTTAAATAAGGTAATTTTTTCTCAATGTATCCATCCTTATATAATACCATAAATTGATCATAAGCAGTTCTATAATCACCTCCATTAAATCTACATTCAGCTATTCTATAAAGAAATTCCTTTTCATATCCAAACTTCCTAGCATCAGTAAGAAGTCTTTTATATATCCTTTCTGCCCTATCGTACTTTCCAGCAAAGAAAAGTGCTTCTGCTTCTCTATAGGACTTATAAAATTCTTCATAGGTTAAGCTTAAAATCACATTTAAAATTGTACCCATCATATCCCTTTCACCCCCTTCTTAACATTCACTAATCCTCCTCTTCTTTTATATATCTTACCATCTTCTGTTCTAACAATAAATTCATAATAATAAACACCCTTTCCTGTATATTTACCTTCTTCATCAACAACATGCCAATAAATACATTCACTTGGTGGGGGACCATCCCCCCAATATGTCTTATAAATTTTACCCCATCTATTTGTTATATTAAATGTCCATCTTGAAACTTTTGAAGGTAAAATGTATTTAAAACAAACTCTTGTAATACTAGCCTCTGCTTCTGGTAAAACTTCTATAATCTTAGGTGAAGATTCAGCCCAAACTGTATAACCAAAAAACTTCACTGTCAAACCGAATGTCCAAACTTTAC
>Ga0197143_1001633_pt1 | contig 18497 bp, 20 predicted proteins | sample GBS70_MetaG_FD_148603 | JGI IMG/M metagenome (GOLD analysis project Ga0197143, IMG submission 148603) | Sediment microbial communities from Great Boiling Springs, Gerlach, Nevada, United States - GBS 70_MetaG | ecosystem: Environmental > Aquatic > Thermal springs > Hot (42-90C) > Sediment...
ATTTCTTCGCCCGAAAAGCCCGTTAGGCAACTTTCCCTCCCCCGCTGGCCATTAAAATTAGTGGTTCTGGCAAGCCTGATACTCCTTTTAGTTTTGGCCTATTTCTCCCTAAGCTACTACCGCAACTTGCAAGAATTAGCTGCTCTGAAGCAGGAGCAAAAACTTGCCCAGGATAAAGCCCGCATCTTGCGGCTCATTATCTCCTCCCAGCAGGGGGAGGTGAAGGAAATAGCCCAGGAACTGGAATCTCTTAAAGCCTGGGTTAAAGAAGTAGACGAGCTCGCAGAACAAGTCCGGGACCTAACAGGCCTGCCCAAGCCTACCCCTACGCCAGTAGGCCAGCACGAAACCTCTAACCGGAGTGGCTTCGTCCTCAAGATGGTGGCTCAGGAATTAGAGACCGCACAGGAGCTTCAGGATATACTTATGCGCCAGAGTTCCGACCTTAAAAAACTGGAAAAAGCCTTATTGGTGCGATTGCTGAGGATACCACCCGAAAAGAGGGATAACCCGGACGAGCTTCGCCAAGAGCTTGCCCTCTTAGCAGCGGCCCCTACTCGTTGGCCTGTGGATGTCAAGCCCATAATAACTTCTGGTTTTGGCCCCCGCATCTTCATGGGCAAGAAGGAGTTTCACACAGGGATTGATATAGGAGTGTGGTACAGGACACCGGTAAAAGCTACAAAGAGGGGCAAAGTGACCTTCGCCGGATGGAAGGCAGGCTACGGCCTCATGGTGGAAATAGCTCATGAGATGGGTTATTCAACCATCTATGCCCACAACTCCCACCTATTGGTCAAGAAAGGGGATGAGGTCAAGGAAGGGCAAGTCATTGCTCTTTCCGGAGATACGGGCAAAACCGATGGCCCACACCTCCATTATGAAATCCGGTTGAACGGTAAGCCTTTGGACCCAATGATTTTCCTTTCTTTGAATACGGAGGGGGAATGAGGATTCTGCGAAGCCGAGAGGGTAAGCCTTCCCCTGCGTACATTGAAGTTGTCATAGGGCCTGGGGCAAGCTTCAAAGGCCAATTGGAAAGCCAAGGCAGCATAAGGATTGATGGCTTCTACGAAGGAACCATAAAAACCCAGGCCAACGTCATCTTGGGGGAATCAGCCAAAGTGGTAGCCGATATAACGGCCAAAGCGGTATCGGTATCCGGCGCCTTCAAAGGCACTATCCAAGCCGATAGGGTAGAACTCCTCGCCGGTGGGAGGATATGGGGTGATATAACCGTAAAATCCTTCCTTCTGGATGAAGGAGGTTACATAAAAGGCCAAGTGGTCATGAGCACCCCAGAGCCTCCGGAAAACCCATTTGAGGAGGGAGAGGGATGATTCCGAAGGACCTTTTGGAAATACTCAGGTGCCCAGCCTGCGTGCGCAACGGCCCCGATGCCGGCCTCTTGGATTACATCCGGGAAAAGTGGCTCGTTTGCCGAGATTGCCAGCGCAAATACCCGGTCAGAGATGGCATACCTATAATGCTCATAGAGGAAGGAGATAAATATCGGGATGTCCCGGTGGAAGAGCTGGATTAAGTGGGCATGGATTTTGCTCTTCGTTTTCCTGCTTACGCTTCCGGCATTGGCCCAGGAGGGGCTTAAAGTTGAAGCTAACGAGTACTCTTACGAGTTCGCCAAGAGCATAAATTTCCGCCTTGTAGCAGAGGCCCCAAAACCCATAAGCCGGGTCTTCTTGCTTTACACTTTAAGTCAATCCAGCGTCGTGCACAAACAAACTCCGCAATTCACCCCCGGCACTCGCATAGAAGCAAGCTGGAAATGGGAACTGGGCCGAGGTGCTTTGGCCCCAGGCACGCTCATAAAGTATTACTGGCGCCTTGAAGCCCAGGATGGGACCATCTTCAAGACCGAACCCATCTCCTTCCGCTACGAGGATAATCGCTTCAAGTGGCGCTCACTTCAGAGCGGCTTTATTACCCTCTACTGGTACAAAGGGACAGAGGATTCGGCCAGGAATCTTCTGGAGGCAGCCCAAAAAGCCCTGGAAAGGCTTAAGGAAGACGTAGGGATTGAATTCCAAGGCCCGGTAAACATATACGTCTACGCTTCCCGCGGCGACATGCGAGAAGCTATCCCGCCACGCAGCCAAACTTTTGACGAAGCAACGGTAACTTTGGGCATGGTCCTTTCAGAGGATACAGTGGTAGTTTTAGGGACTGACCCTAACTTGGATAAGACCATAGCCCATGAGCTGAGCCACTTGGCTGTAGGGAAAGCATTTGAAAGCCCTCTGAGCTCTCCTTTGCCCCGCTGGCTTGACGAGGGATTGGCTATGTATGCTGAAGGTGAACTGCCACCCAGGAACGCCCTCGCTTTAGAGGAAGCCATAAGGGAAGGAAAATTGATTTCGGTCCGCTCCCTCTCAGGCTACGTAGGGGAGCCGGAGAAAGTGGACCTTTTCTACGCCGAGGCCTACAGCCTCGTGGAATTTCTCCTCAAAGAGTATGGCAAGGAAAAGATGCTTGAATTCTTATCAGAGTTCGCAAACGGGAGCACCCAAGAGGAGGCTTTGGAGAAAGTTTACGGCTTAACCCTTGACGAGCTTGATGCTAAGTGGAGGAATTACCTAATGCAGAAATCCACCCCAGCTCCCCGTCCGTTCACACCCCCATTCCCTTGCCCTTCCTCATTGGGCCTGGTAGCTGCGGGGGCCTTAGGAACGTGGCTATTGCAACAAAAACGCAAGGAAAGCAAAGGTTAGCTATTGTCCCCAGAAAAGGAGGAATTAAAGTGCGCCACGTCATAATCATAGGAGGAGGGCCAGGAGGAGTAGCTGCTGCTATAAGGGCTGCGCAATTGGGAGCTAAAGTCACCCTAATTGAGCGAAGGGAAATAGGCGGAAACTGCACCAACAGAGCCTGCATCCCTGTAGAAGCCCTGCAAACCACAGCCCGCCTACTGGCTCAAATCCGAAAAGCTCAGGAGCACGGAATCTCATTCAAAGAGATGACCTTTGACCTGGCTACTGCCGTGGCCCGCAAGAACCAGATAGTGGAAGAAATACGCATGGGAATAGAAGGGCTCCTGGCCGGGAACGGGGTAGAGGTAATAAAAGGGTCTGCTAAGCTTTCCGGCCCTCAGTCCGTGGAAATAAACGGGAAGACCATCGCAGGAGATGCCATCGTCATCGCTACTGGCTTTGAATTCGCCAAACCCCTGATTGATGGAATCAACGAAGAAGGAGTAATCACTCCAGAGGAAGCTCTTAACCTGAGCCAAGTTCCCCCTCGCCTCCTCATCCTGGGAAGCGAGTCCCCACAGGTCGCCTTGGCCTCAATATTTAGCGCCTTCGGAAGCCGCGTAACCATAGCGGAAAAGGAGAGAAGGGTTCTGCCAGGCGAGGATGACGAAATACGCCAAAGGATCGGAGGAGCACTGAGGGAAGAAGGGATTGAAATCTTGGTGGAAGCTCAAGTTCAATCCATAAGGCGCAAAGGTTCAGAGCTGGCCGTCAGCATAATTGACCGGAAAGGGGAGCGGGAGCTTTTAGTGGACAAAGTCCTGGTAGCCGAACGCACCCCTGCCCTTGGTGGCTTGGGTTTGGAAAGAGTTGGGGTAAAAATTGAAGGTGGGATAATTGCGGTAGATGAGAGGATGAGGAGCTCTTGCCTTACCATCTACGCTGTAGGCGATGCCGCAGGAGGGCGCTTCTCCTACGAAGCCACCGCGGGGGGAATCGTAGCCGCCGAAAACATCATGGGTTTGGATAGCATTCTGGACAAACGCCTAATCCCCCACTGCATCTACGGCCGACCCGAAGCAGCCTCGGTGGGGATGACTCAAGAAGAAGCTGAAAAAGCAGGCTATCAAGTCAAGACAAGCGTTATCCCCTTTGCCCTTAACGCCAGGGCCATGGCTATGGGTGAGACCGCTGGTTCTGTAAAGATAGTAGCTGAGGCTACCTACGGGAAAATCCTTGGGGTCCACATCGTAGGCCCATGGGCTACGGAGCTAATTGACCAAGCAGTTTTGGCCATAAAGCTGGAGGCTTTGGCTGAAGACTTGGCCGATGCCATCGCTGGGCACCCTTGCCTTACCGAAAGCCGCCAAGAAGCGGCACGAGACCTTCTGGGCAAAGCGCTCTATATCCCCAAATGGTGAAAGGGAAACTGGCAATCTTGAGGCTCGGCCCTATGGAAGAACGCCGAGCCCTTGATTTTACACAGCACATGGCTAAAGCCTCTCGCTTTGGCTTAGTTGATGGTTTTCTCCTCCTCAATTCACATCCCAAAGCTAAAAGCTACCTTATCTTCTCCCCTCAGCCTGACCAAAAGCCAATCATCCAAGAGCTTGGGCTGGTCCCAGAAGCCGAAGCAGTGGAGGCAGCTTACCGGCTTGGCTTTGAAGCAACCTGGGGGCTAAAGGAAGCCCCGTGGCTTAAGGCCAAAGCCCCTCAGGGGGAAAAAGTGGAAGAACTACTTGCCCTCGTTGAATCCCTCAAACTCCACACCGTATGCCAAGAAGCCCTTTGCCCCAACATAGCTGAGTGCTGGGGAAGAGGCACTGCCACTTTCATGATCCTCGGTGACATCTGCACCCGAAATTGCCGCTTTTGCTCCGTAAAAGCAGGCAAACCCCTACCACCCGACTCCCAAGAGCCTGAGAGGGTAGCCGAAGCCGCCCGAAGGCTCAGATTAAACCACGTAGTCATCACCTCGGTAACGAGGGATGACCTGCCCGACGGAGGAGCCAGCCAGTTCGTTGAAACGATGAAAGCAGTGCGGAGGAGCCTACCAAAGGCCAAAGTTGAAGTGCTCATCCCCGACTTCGCCGGCTCACTGAAAGCATTGGGCGAAGTCTTAGAGGCAAAGCCCGACATCCTAAACCACAACGTGGAAACGGTCCCAAGGCTTTACCCCTTAGTTCGCCCCAAAGCCGATTACCGCCGTTCCCTTGGCATTTTATCCTTGGCAGCACAAGCTGGCTTGACAACTAAATCTGGGCTGATGTTGGGGCTGGGGGAAACCAGGCAAGAAGTCTTGGAGGTAATGGCAGACCTGCGCCGTGCTGGTTGCCAAATCCTAACAATAGGCCAGTACCTTCAGCCAACCTCCAAGCAGCTCCCCGTGGCCGAATACATTCACCCTCTGGAATTTGAGTGGTATAGCAAAGTGGGGAAAGAAATGGGCTTTAAGGCGGTAATAGCCGGCCCTTTAGTTCGCAGTTCTTACTACAAAGGCCCTTAAGGGGAAAGCCCCAATGCGCAGCAAGCTTTGGGTTGGCTTTGGCTTGACGGTTGTGGGAATTCTGTCCCTTATCGCTTCAAACGTTTACGTTACTGGCATGGTTGACAAGGCTCAGCCCGCTGACGCCATTGTAGTTTTAGGGGCGCAACCGGGCCCAAACTTAGAAGCCCGCATCCGCCACGGAGTTTACCTTTACCGAAAAGGCTTAGCTCCTTACCTGGTCTGCGCCGGAGGCTACAGCGATAATCCAACCTCCGCCTCAGCCATAGCCAGGCAGAAAGCCATAGAATTAGGCGTTCCCCCCGAAAACGTGCTGGTAGCCGACGGAGCGATGACTACCAGGGAAGAAGCGCGCAGCGTCAAAGCCCTGGCCGAACGGAAAGGATGGAAGAACGTGATTGTAGTAAGCCATCCCCTGCACCTCTTTAGAGCAAGCCTACTTTTCCGAAGAGCCGGCTTCACTGTCTACACAAGCCCTACCAACACCGATTTTGACCTTATCCCTTGGGAAGAAAGGATTTACCTGACCCTGCGTGAGACCTTCCTCGTTATAGGGTCCTTGATAGAAGACAGCGGTTTTGTGCCTCGTTCAGTAGCTCTTTGGTTGCAAAAACACAGGATTTGGCGTTAAGCTTACCTCCAGGAGAAAGCAAAAGTGCTTGTGGTGAAAAGCGTGGGTCCGGTAAAAGTTTTCAAAATGGGCAGGGATTTGCTGCCTGGGAAGGCCTACTACTTCACCTCTGCTTATTTAGTGGACGGCTTGCTCGTAGATACCGGAAGCCCTCGCCAAAAGCACGAATTTCTGAAGGCCTTAGAAAATACCCCCATCCACACCGTAGTTAACACCCACTCCCACGAAGACCACATCGGGGCCAACCGTGCTTTGAGCAAACAGGGGGTAGAAATAAAAGCTCACCCTAAAGCCTTGCCCATCCTCCGCAACCCTTCCCTTTTGAACATGGGCTTATACCGCCAGTTTTTCTGGGGAATTCCGGAGCCATCCGATGGCTCGCCGGTGGGGGAGAAATTGGAGACAGAAAACTTCTCCTTCCAAGTGATAGAAGTCCCTGGCCACTCCCCGGACCACATAGCCCTTTACGAACCGTCGGAAGGATGGCTATTCTGCGGGGATGCTTACGTGGGAGGGAAAGACCGAGCGTATCGGAAAGTTTACAGGCCAAAGCAAATCATAGAGTCTCTTCAGAAAATGGCTTCCCTTGAGATAAGTTACCTTTTCCCCGGCAGTGGAACAATCTACAAAGATGGGCAAGAGAAGATAAAAGCAAAACTGGAGCATTTAACCGAGCTTAGGGATACAATCTTGGAACTGCATCGGCAGGGCTTACCGCCCAAAGCCATAGCCCGCAAAGTTGTGGGAAGAGAGCCTTTCATAACTTGGCTTACCTTCGGGGATTTCAGCGCCCTGAACCTTGTGGAGTGCTTCTTAAAGGACTTTGCCAGTTAAAGCCCCGCTTGGCCGTAAACAATCAGGCCCAGGCAGCGGAATGACGCTAAAGCGCCCCTTCCCCTTTCATGCCGATTTAAATCAGCCTCTCGGACTAAAGGCTGGCCTCCGTTGCAGGGCTTTTCGGCTTTCCAACGGAGTAGTTGTTCCCGGCCGCAAGATAAGGCGGGAGAGCGTAGGGTAGCTATGAGCAGCTGCCTTACTGCGCTGGGGCCACGATTGGGCCCCAAGACGCTGGCAAACCATTAACAGACGGGGCAGGAGAACGGAATACCCACCGCAATCTTATGACGCGCCCTTGGGTAAAATGAAGTTGCCTGGCCTCTGGAAAAATGCTATACTTTTCCAAGGGAGGAAAGTGATGATGGAGGCGCGACTTTACCAAAAATTAGAGGACGAAAGGGTCCAATGCAACCTCTGCGCTCATCGGTGCAAAATTTCCCCGGGGAAACTTGGAATATGCAGAGTGAGAGAAAACCGCAACGGCACCCTTTACACCCTCGTCTACGGCAAAGTTATATCCCAAGCTGCGGACCCTGTGGAGAAAAAACCCCTCTTCCACTTCTACCCAGGGACTACCGCTTTCTCCATAGCTACAGTGGGTTGTAACTTCCAGTGCCAGTTCTGCCAGAACTGGGAAATATCCCAGATGCCCCGCGAAGAAGGCCGCATCCTTGGCGGGAACGTTCCCCCAGAAATCATTGTGCGCAACGCCAAACGCTACGGCTCCCGAAGCATTGCCTACACTTACACCGAACCCACTATATTCTTTGAATACGCCTACGACATCGCCGTCCTGGCCCATCAAGAAGGAATCGCTAACATCTACGTGACCAACGGTTACATGACCCCCGAAATGCTTGAAGCTTTCCACCCATACCTTGACGCTGCTAACGTTGACCTCAAAGCCGGGAAGGACGAATTCTACCGCAAATACTGCGGGGCAAGGCTTCAGCCCGTCCTGGATTCGCTCAAGAAGATGAAGTCCATGGGGATATGGGTTGAAGTCACTACCCTCATAATCCCCGGCCTCAACGATTCCGAGGAAGAACTTCGCTTCATCGCTGATTTCATCGCTAAAGAGCTCGGCCCTGAAACTCCTTGGCATGTCAGCCGCTTCCACCCCCATTACAAGATGCTGGACCGACCTCCAACTCCCGTAGCTACACTGCATAAAGCGCGAGAAATAGGCCTTAAAGCTGGCCTCCGCTACGTCTACGAAGGGAATGTCCCCGGTAGCGAAGGGGAAAACACCTATTGTTACAACTGCGGCCGCCTCCTAATCCGCCGTTTTGGCTTCAGCATCCTGGAATATCGCATAACCGATGGCCGCTGTTACCAATGTGGAGCCCCAATTGACGGAGTGGGCCTTTGATGTACAAAGTAAACGTCTCTCGCCAAGGAGCACGCCTTACCAGACCTTTCACCATGATTGAACTTGCTTACATTGAAGACTTCGCCGTCTCAATATACCTCTGCCAAGGGACCCTCGCCTGGCACAAGCACCTGGACCAAGACGAGCTTTTCTTAGTGCACTCAGGGGTTATAAACTTGGACACTGAATTCGGCTCCTTCGCCCTTGAAACCGGGGAAATGTTAACCGTTCCCAAAGGCGTGCTGCACCGTTCCTCCTCCAAAATACGCTCCGAAGTCCTCCTCTTCAGCCCTAAATTCCTCCCCGACCGAAAAAACGGCCATCGCTTTTCCTTCCCCCAAGAAATCAACCTCACAAAGGTAAACCTTTACCACAAGAGCCGAAGCCTATCCAATCCTTACCAGCGCTTGAATCTGGCCAAGGTGGAAGACTTCACCCTCAGCCTCCTCCTCTGCGAAGGGACGAGCTCCTGGTATGATAAGCCTGCTCGGCCCATACTCCTCCTGGTTGTAGAAGGGATTTTAAAAGTGGAAAGTGGGCCGGAAACCATCACCCTCGGTCAGTCTGATTTAACCATAATTCCACCTCTTCACGGATACAGGCTTCATTCCCCGGAGAGAACTCTGGTGCTTTCCTTCCAGAAGACGCCACCGCTAAGGCCTTAAAGGAGGCTCAAGCATGGAACGGCTTGTAGAATGCGTGCCCAATTTCAGCGAAGGCCGCCGGAAGGAAGTCATTGAAGCCATAGTAAGGGCTATAACTGAGGCAGGGAAAGTTTGGGTCCTGGATGTGGAATCGGACGAAGACCACAACCGCTCAGTGGTCACTTTCGTGGGAGAACCGGAGCCGGTGGAAGAGGCCGCTTTCCGAGGAATAAAGAAGGCGGCCGAACTCATTGACATGGACCAGCACCGAGGCCAACACCCGCGCATCGGCGCAGCTGATGTGGTGCCTTTCGTGCCTCTCAAAGGCGTAACTATGGAAGAATGCGTAGAGATGGCGCGCAGGCTTGGCGAGAGAGTTGGCAGAGAGCTGGGAATCCCTGTTTACCTCTACGGCGAAGCAGCAACCCGCCCCGAACGCCAAGACTTGGCTTACATTCGCCGGGGCGAATACGAGGGCCTGAAAGAGAAAATTGCCACTGACCCCGATAGAGCCCCGGATTTTGGCCCGGCCGTTCTGGGTAAAGCCGGAGCCACGGCCATAGGGGCCAGACCACCTCTCATCGCCTTCAACGTTTACCTTAACACGGACGATGTGAGGATAGCTAAAGAGATAGCCAAAGCTGTAAGGCACTCCAGCGGAGGACTACGTTACGTAAAAGCCATTGGCCTATTGGTCAAAGGGAAAGCCCAGGTTTCCATGAACTTGACCAATTACCGTCAGACGCCCATCCCGAGGGTTATGGAGCTCATACGCCGTGAAGCAGCACGCTACGGCGTTTCCATCGCTTCCAGCGAAATCGTTGGCCTTGTCCCTGAAGAAGCCCTCCTTGATGCAGCCATCTATTACCTCCAGCTTGAAGGATTCTCAAAGGAGCAAATCTTGGAAAAGAAGCTGGAAAAACTCCGCCACGGAGGTTAACAATGCTCTACTTGGCCTTTGCCTTAGCCCTTCTGATAGCTTTCCTTATCGTTGCTGGATGGAGGGAATCGCAATACATAATCCAACGCCGCCAGCCCGACGAGCCCGATTCCCCAGCTCGCTATGGTCTGCCCTTTGAGGAAGTAGAGTTTAAATCCCGAGACGGAATAACCCTGAGAGGCTGGTTCATCCCAGCCCATCAAGCCAAAGGCACTGTCATCTTCTGCCATGGCCATGCTGGAAGCATGGACCCAGATTTAAAGTATGCCCCTTGGTTTCATTCCAGTGGCTTTAACGTCTTAATGTTTGACTTCAGAGGGCACGGCCGAAGCGAGGGGGATAAAATTTCCATGGGTTACTTTGAGCGCTTTGACCTCTTAGGTGCGGTTGATTACCTGAGGGGAAGGGGTATTGACAACATAGGGGTCCTGGGGTTCTCCATGGGTGGAGCCGTAGCTATAACCACAGCCGCCATGGAACCTTCCATAAAAGCTGTGGCTTGCGATGGCGCCTTTGCCCATCTTTTAGAAGTTTTAGTCCGTGGGATAGGGGTTGTAAACCCAGCCCTGCGCCCGATAGGGTTCATAGCTGGGCCTTTAGCCCTTCTCTTCGCCTCCCTGCGGCTTGGCGCCTGGCTTCCCTCAGCTGACCCGATAAGGTGGGTGGCCAAGATTTCACCAAGGCCTATCCTCATCATCCATGGGGAAAGGGATGTATTCATAAGCACACAAGCAATCAAAGCCCTATACCAAGCTGCCGGGGAGCCTAAAGAACTATGGATTGTCCCCAACGCCGGCCACAGGAATGCGGATGAGCTTTACCCGCACGAGTGGAAGGAAAGAGTAATCGGCTTCTTTGAGAAATGGTTAGGAGGTTCAGGGTGAAGCGCTTAATCTTCGTTGGCCTCGTTTTCCTGCTTTTAGCCTCATGTAAGGTAACAGGAGAACAGAAGCCCGTTTTATCCTACTCAGGCCCTGCCAACATTACCCTCAAGAAAGGGGAAACACTTCCCCTAACCGAAATCACTTACATTGGCCCTGGCCCTCAAGGCGCAGAAGTCTTGATAAAGGGGCAGAAAGCCATTAAGCAAAGGGGCGATTCTTTGGACTGGGAGAGCGAGCCGTTGCCGGGGGTTGAACTTAAAATCAGGACCAGGATCATAAGCTTTGATTCCGCTGCGCTTCGTAGCGTTGGCGTTTTCACCATAAACATAAGCGAACCTTCACCAACTCCATCTCCCTCCCCCGAAAAAGCCGCCCTCAAATTCACAGCCCCTGTGGGATATACAGTTAAGAAAGGGGAAGGGATACCAGGGACAACCCTCAAATACGCAGGCAAAGACCCAGAGGGGGCAAAGTTTGAAGGGCTTGAGGGCTATCCCTACCGCAAGGTAGGCGATTCGCTGGTTTGGACCGGCAAGCTTAAAGAGGGGCTTTACTCTGAGCTCAACGTCCGAGTCATCCATTACGATGAAAACGCCGTCACCTTAGGCGGAACAGCAGAGATAATCTTTCCCTGAAGGGGAGGTAGGCACTATGGAAGCCGTTTTCTTTGATTTTGACGGGACCTTATTCCGTGGAAGCACGTGGAGGGGGATTGCCCTCCATCACCGCACTACCGGCGTTAACAGAACCATGCTCTGGCTTTACCTTTACTCCCACCTTGCCCTTTACCCACTCTACAAAGCTGGGCTACTAAAACGCCGTGCATATTACGAACTCTGGGCGAAAAACATGTCCTGGACCTTGAAAGGCCTAACTCTAACTCAAGCTGAGGAAGCATTCCACTGGATATGGGAAAATTATGTTAGCAGCAGGTTGCGCCCTGAAATCCTCTCCCTTTGGGAAGAGCATCGGGGCAAGGGCCACAAGCTGATAATAGTCTCTGGCTCCTTTGAGCCCTTCCTAAAAATTGTAGGCAGCAAGCTCGGGGCTGATGGAATTGTTGGAACAGAACTGGAAATTAAAAACGGGAAACTCACAGGCCGGATAAAAGGGCCGCTGTGCTTCAGCGAAGGCAAGGTTCAAAAGTTGAAGGCTTTCCTGGCTTCAAACCCAGGCATAGACCTTGCCCAAAGCTATGCTTATGCCGATAGCATATACGACCTTCCCGTATTGGAGCTGGTTGGCAACCCCGTAGCTGTTTACCCGGACCCAGAGCTGGCCTCCTATGCCGAAAAGAAAGGATGGCCTATCATCGGCTCTATGAAAGAGCCTTAGCCCTCCAAAGGAGCACTATTACTAAAGCCGTGGCCGTAATGGCTAAGAGGAAGACCATAGGCTTAACCCAGGGGTAAAGCTGCTGGAACTCCCTCTGGAAGGAGATTTTTCCTCCTGGTTTGACGAACCAAACTTGCCCATTACCCCCTATCCCAAGCTCCAACTCCAAAGAAGAATTCCCACTGAAGGCAGCCAGCTCCGCCTCTCCGCGCTTAATAAGCTCAAGCCCAAGCCTCTGGAGAGCCTCCGACTCAAAGACTTGGCCGTAAGCCAATTCGTTTTCCCTCTTCCTCCAGCTTGCTAACTCAACCTCCAGCAAGGCATGTGCTTCGGAAGTGTCAATCTCTCCCTCTACGAAATAGCGCTTCACCCAGAATTCCGTCCGCTCGCTCCACTCAATCTTGGAAGATTTCAAGGGAGCGAGGCAAAGAGCAAGCTCTGCCCTTACAGGAAGACGCATCGCTATCTCTTGCCTTTCAGGAGCGTGCTCTTTCCCCAGTGGAAAGCTCAGACTGATGAGCAAGCGCTCGTTTACAGGTGGAGGTAAAGAAGCAAGGTCGGGGTCAGAAGGATTGTAAAGGGGGCTAAGCATACAGGAGCACTCTATCTCCCCCACCCTGGGCTTTATCTTTACCAAAGCCTTTGTAGCCCGGCAGAGGGGAAGTTTTAGCCCAAGGACTTCCCAGAAATCCTGGCCCAAGGCTTCATTCACGATGGAAATAGCTTTCTGAGCCTCACCTTCTTCCAAAAGCTTAATCGCTAAGAGCGCGCTGAGGTCGCGCTTCAATCGGCTTACATCCGCTTTCCCCACCGGGGCAGGAAAGCCTTTATCGGCCAGAGCACTGGCCTTTTCAAGGTAAGCGATGGCTTCCCTGTACAGCCCTTCCTTTTGCAATTCCTGGCTCAGGGTTATGTAAATGCTTTGCAGAGTCCAAGCCAAATTCCCCTCCGGAGCCCCAGCCTCTATCGCTTTCTCCATCTCTTGACCAGCCAAGGCAAGGGTGGGTAGGTCCAAAGAGCCATTGGGCAAATAGGCTCTGTAATAGTAAAGGGCGGCAAGGTCCAAAGAAGCTTGGTATAAATTGGGGTCAAGGAGGCGTGCCTTCTCTAAGGAAGCTATGGCTTCGCGGTAGAAACGCTCAAATGCTATAGAATCCGGTGGCAAAGCCATAGCTAAGGTTCGGTAAATAGTCCCGACCTCGTAAAGGGAATGGGCGTCGGTTTTACCCCTTAGCTCCGTAAGCTTCTCTCGGAGGGGAGGAGCCATCAGGGAAAGCTTAACTTCTGGGGGAAAAGGTTCCTTAATCCAGCGCCAGATAAGCCTGAAGCCATCAAATTCAAAACCTTCTGGCTCTGCCTCAACCACTTCCTCTTGCTTAAGGAAGAAGGGGAAATGAACCGTAACCCTTATGCTGTCAACGCCTTTGCCGGCGAAATCTTTCGGCAATGGATAGGATAAGTCCATCACAGGGTATCCGCTTAAGGGCAGGGTCCCTTCCAAAGTCAGAACCACTTTTGAGCCTGGCTCCAAGGTTATTTCCACGGGGCTTAACAGACTAAGGTCTTTCCCCCCATACTTCAAGGCAAAATTTCCGGCCAATTCCCCACCCTTCACCTGAACCGAAAACGTCCTGGCATCAAGCTTGCTGGTGTTCTCAAACCGGTAAGAAGCGGATAAATCAAAGGCCGAAAAGTCCGGCTTTAGCTTTATGTCAACGGCCAAGGCGTTTAGCTTTATCTCCTTGGGCATGCTGAGAGGAGCGAGCACGGGGATAGACGGCGCCTGGGCGGAAGCGCCCGCAACTTTTAAGGATAGGGCCGTTATGATGATGAGTGCTATTGGCCAGCGCCCTTTCCTCAGCATCCTTCCTCCCTGAGGAAAGCCTGGATAAGTTCAAAGGCCTGGGCGCAAGCTTCTCCTTTTGCTTCCAGCCATCGGATACGTTGGTCGCTCAGCTTAAACCAGTTGTACTGATGCCGGATGAAATTTCTCGTGCGCTTTTTCATGCGCGCCACCGCTTCCTCCAAGGTCAACTCCCCCTGCAAATACAGCCCTATTTCCTTATACCCAACCCCCGACATTGATGGAAGATCCAAGGAATAGCCCATTTTAATGAGCCTTTCCACCTCAGCTACGAGGCCTTTCTCCAACATGGCCTCAATGCGCCTATCAACCCGCTTGTAAAGTTCGGGGCGAGGCAAAGTTAAGCCCAAGATGAGGGCTCGGAATGGGGGTGGATTTCGGCGGCGAAGCTGGGAGAATGGTTTTCCCGTGGTCAAACACACCTCCAGCGCCCTCACTACCCTCCGGATGTTCCTCGGATCCACAAAGGATGCAGCTTCGGGGTCAAGTTCCAAAAGGCGCCGGAAAAGGGCTTCGGCTCCCTTCTCTTGCGCTTCCTTAAAGAGTTTTTCCCTAAGTTCCGGGGAGGGCGGCACCTTAGGCACTTCCCACCCTTCCAAGAAAGCCCATACATACTGGCCTGTCCCCCCTACTAAAAGGGGTATTTTCCCGCGGGAGAGGATTTCTTCCCATGCTTTCTTTGCCATTTCCAGGAACATAGCCAGGGTAAAGGTTTGGTCAGGGTAAACCACATCAATGATGTGATGGGGGACCTTTAGGCATTCTTCCGGGGAAGGTTTGGCCGTCCCGATATCCATGTATTTGTAAACCTGGCGCGAATCGGCCGAGATGACTTCGGCTGGAAGTTTTTCACCCAAGCAGAGGGCAAGCTCTGTCTTGCCAACCCCTGTTGGTCCGACTATGGCTATAAGGGGGGGTTTACTCTTCTTCAACGGCATTTTTTATGAGGTTTATGCGCCTTACGCTCCCTTTGGGGGACAATTCAATGGCCAAAAGGTCAATTCGCCAGAACCCCTCCCAGCCTTTCTCGGCCACGTAGGACTGGGCTGCCAGGAGGAGCCGGGCTTTTTTCCGAGGGGTGATGGATTCTTCCGGGGTTCCAAAGCGAGGGGAACGGCGAAGGCGCACTTCTACGAATACCAGAGAATCTCCGTTTCTGGCTACCAGGTCTATTTCTCCGCCCTGGCACCGGTAATTGCGTTCTAAGATTATGTAACCCTGTTTTTGCAAGTATCGGGCGGCCAGGTCCTCCCCCAACCGCCCGACTTCGCGGGTGCAGCTTTTTCCTTTCACAGATTAAAACCCTTACCTGAACAATTCTTGCAGAAGTGCTCCACCACCTCCCAGGAGGCCCACAATAACTAAAACAAGGAGGGAAAGTAGGAAGAGTGCGATGCTGAAGAGCAAGCTTGCTATGTAGAAACCGCACCCAAACCTCAAACCGTCCATGATGTCCAGCTGGTGCCTGTGCTCTTGAGACATTTGAACTCCTCCTTTTTGTTTTTGGCCCTCCCCGAAGCAAGGAAAAAAGCAGGGGTTAGGTCAATCCCCCTGCTAATTTTTCCGCCGCAGTATAGGGGTCAATCTCTCTCTTCACTACTCGGCCCAGGATTTCTTCAATAGCTTGGCGGTCAACTTTTGAGAGAACGCGCTTTAGTAGTTCTGTGCGGAGGATTTCTTCTACCTCTCGGCTTGCTCTCAGCTTTTCCCTCTCTTCCCAAGCCCCACTTTCCTTGAGGAAGGCCAGATGCTTCTCAATGGCTTCTGCAAGGGCTTTTATCCCTTCCCCTCGGGTAGCGATAGTTTTACAGATAGGGGGGCGCCAGCGGGGTTGGGAAGATTCTGTGGCAGGCTTAATCTCCATGAGGATGCCATGGTGGAGGATTTTCTCCGAGTTCCCCAGACTCATCATTACCTCTAAGCTCAGGGCGACTCCATCTGCTCCCTCTAAATCCGCTTTGTTCACCACGAAGATATCGGCTACTTCCAGGATTCCGGCCTTTATGACCTGAATGTCATCGCCAAGCCCAGGAACTTCTACCACGATGGTTGTGTGAGCTGTGCTGGCAATATCTACTTCTGCTTGGCCAGCTCCTACCGTTTCCACCAAGATTTTATCGTAGCCGGCCGCATCCAAAATCTTCACCGCATCAGCGGTAGCCCTGGCTAAACCTCCCAAGCTCCCTCTTGTAGCCATGCTGCGGATGAAAACACCGGGGTCATTGTAAAGGTCCCGCATGCGGATACGGTCGCCTAAAATTGCTCCACCGGTGAAAGGGCTTGTGGGGTCCACAGCCACAATACCAACTTTGAAACCCCGGAGGCGGTACTCTTTGGCCAGCTCGTTCACCAGAGTGCTTTTCCCTGTCCCCGGAGCTCCGGTAACCCCTATGACATGGGCTTTCCCGGTGTAAGGGTAAAGGGCTTTAAGCGCTTCCCGAGCTAAGGTCCCGTTGTTTTCGGCAATGCTTATGAGGCGGGCTATAGCTCTTTTATCCCCCAGGATAGCAGCCCGTACCAGCTCATCAAGCATTCTTGCGGCTTCTCCTTATCTCGGCTACTTTGTTCCGGATGTATTCCACAATAGTCTGGGTTGAAGTGCCCGGCCCGAAGACCTCAGCTATGCCCGCCTCCTTGAGCTTAGGTATATCCTCGTCTGGTATTATCCCTCCAGCAACTACCAGGACATGGTCAAGGCCCTTTTCGCGAAGGAGTTGGACGGTTTTAGGCAGAAGGGCCATATGGGCTCCGGAGAGGATTGATAGGCCAACCACATCCACGTCTTCCTGAAGGGCAGCCTCGGCTATCATTTCCGGAGTTTGTCGCAAGCCGGTGTAAATGACTTCCATCCCTGCATCCCTTAAAGCCCTGGCCACTACTTTAGCCCCCCTATCGTGCCCATCAAGCCCTGGCTTAGCTATGAGGACCCGGATTTTCTCCTCCGCCATTTTTGCCCTCCTTTATATGATGATTGGCTCTCGGTACTCTCCGAACACCTCCCTCAGGACCTTCATTATCTCACCCAAGGTGGCGTAAGCCCGCACGCAATCAAGGATGTAGGGCATGAGGTTTTCCTTTTCATCCTGAGCAGCATTGCGGAGGCGCTCCAGGCACTGGCGGACCCTCTCGTTGTCTCTCTCCCGGCGGACCCTGGCCAATCGCTCCCGGTGGCGCCTTTCCCCTTCGGGGTCTATTTTGTGAATTGGTATAGTAATCGGTTCATCGGAAACGTATTCGTTTACCCCCACTACTATGCGCTTCTTCTCATCAATCTCCTTCTGATAGCGGTAAGCAGCATCGGCAATTTCTTTCTGAGGGAAGCCTTTTTCTATGGCCGCAATCATCCCGCCCATAGCGTCAATCTTGCGGAAATACTCGTAGGCGGCCTCTTCCATCTTCCGGGTCAAGTACTCCACGTAATAGCTTCCGCCGAGGGGGTCAATGGTGTTCACCACTCCGGTTTCATGGGCGATGATTTGCTGGGTGCGCAGAGCTATACGCACGGCCAGTTCGGAGGGTAAAGCAAGCGCTTCATCCATGGAGTTAGTGTGGAGGGACTGAGTGCCACCGAGGACAGCAGCCAGCGCCTGAATGGCTACCCTGACGATGTTGTTCTCCGGCTGCTGGGCTGTTAACGTACACCCAGCGGTCTGGGTATGGAAGCGCAACCACCAGGAGCGAGGGTCTTTAGCCCCAAAGCGGTTGCGCATCTCCCTTGCCCATATCCTCCTTGCTGCCCTGAATTTAGCGATTTCCTCAAAGAAATCGTTGTGAGCATTGAAGAAGAAACTCAAGCGAGGGGCGAACTCATCCACATCCAGCCCTCTTTCAATCCCAGCCTTGACATACTCAAAGCCATCGTAAAGGGTGAAAGCCAACTCCTGAACTGCCGTGGCCCCCGCCTCCCGAATGTGATAGCCACTTATGGAGATAGTATTCCACTTGGGGACGTATTTGGCTCCAAACTCAAATGTGTCCACTATCAGGCGCATAGAAGGCTTGGGAGGAAAGACGAACTCCTTTTGAGCAATGTATTCTTTTAGGATATCATTCTGTATGGTGCCGCCGAGTTTAGTCCACGGTATCCCGCGCTTCTCGGCCACTACAAGGTACATGGCCCACAGGATAGCGGCCGGAGCGTTAATGGTCATAGAAGTTGTGACTTTATCCAAGGGTATGCCGTCAAACAGAATCTCCATATCAGCCAAGGAGGAAACTGCCACCCCGCACTTGCCGAACTCCCCTTCAGCCATGGGGTCATCGGTATCGTAGCCGTAAAGGGTTGGGGTATCAAAAGCCACTGAGAGGCCTGTTTCACCGTGCTTGAGGAGGTACTTGAAGCGCTCGTTCGTCTCCTCTGCTGACCCATACCCTGAGAACATCCTCATAGTCCACAAGCGTCCGCGGTACATAGTAGCGTGTATGCCCCTGGTGAACGGGTATTCACCGGGGAAGCCAAGCTCCTCAAGGTAATCAAAATCGGGGATATCGGCCGGGGTGTAGAGGCGAGCGATGGGCATGTCTGAGAGGTTGCGGAAAAGCTCATCCCTTTCTGGAAGTCGAGCAAGCCACTGCTGAAGCGTTGTTTCCTCCCACTGCTCTTGCCTTTCTTTTATTTTTTTCAAGGCCTCCTTGTCAAACATTCCCCCCTCCCATGGGTGATTTCTTTACAAAAGATTTTACCACACCTCAAGTTAAAAGCCAAACCCCCTTTGGTTTTGCGCCGATTGGAAATCGGCCTTTTTTGGCGCTTTAGCGCCAGGCGTCGGCCTGCGC
>Ga0197143_1001634_pt1 | contig 18493 bp, 21 predicted proteins | sample GBS70_MetaG_FD_148603 | JGI IMG/M metagenome (GOLD analysis project Ga0197143, IMG submission 148603) | Sediment microbial communities from Great Boiling Springs, Gerlach, Nevada, United States - GBS 70_MetaG | ecosystem: Environmental > Aquatic > Thermal springs > Hot (42-90C) > Sediment...
CAAAAATGTACCCATGTTGACACCCCCCTAATTCCCGACAGGGAATGATGATTCCTGGGAGGGGATGGGTTTGGGAATTTAAAGCCTTTGCTATTTGGAGTGGTGTGCAGAAAATAGAAATTCTCAACAAAGAATTTTCAAAACAAAATAGAATCTGAAACAAACTCATTAAAATTTTAACATGGAAATTTTCTGGAAAACAGGAAATATTTACTTGACCAGTGGAAAAAATTTATTATTATAACACTAATTCTTTAAAAAGAGGTGACAGATGAGAAGGTATGAGACGATCTACATAATTGACCCTGATGTGGGCGAGGAAGTCATTCAATCTACAGTGGAAAAATTTAATAGAATGGTGAAAGAAAACGGAGGAGAGGTTTTTACTGTGGAAAGGCAGAGAAGGAAACTTGCCTACAAAATAAGGCACAAAACACAGGGAGAATATGTGAGGATGGAATACGTGGCCCCCCCTTCTTTTCCAAAGATTCTTGAAAATGCATTGAGAGTGGATGAAAATGTTATGAGGTTTATGACAACCCTTATAAAAAGGAGGTAATTTATGGAAGTAAAGACAAGGGTTTTTACACGAAAAAAGAAAGAGTGCAGATTTTGCAGGGAAAACATTTCGCTTCCTTCACTTAATTATAAGGAAAAGGAGAGAATTCTCAGAGACTACATCAGCGAAAGAGCAAAGATTCTTTCAAGAAGGGTGACAGGTACATGTGCCAAGCACCAGAGGCAGTTGAAGAGGGAGATAAAGAAGGCGAGGATTCTTGCTCTGCTTCCTTTCACAACACTCGGTAAAAAATACATAGAGGAGTAAAATGGAAGTCATTCTTCTTGAGGATGTACAGGGACTGGGGAAGGCAGGCGAATTGGTAACTGTTAAGGACGGTTATGCAAGGAATTATCTCATACCGAGAGGACTTGCTGTAATAGCCGATAAAAAGAAGAAAAGGGACATAGAACATAAAAAGAGGATGGTTGAGGAAATGCAGAAAAGGAAATTGAAGAACGCAGAAGCCTTGAAGAAGATGCTGGAAGAGCTTTCAGTTACCATTCCAGCAGTTGCTGGAGAGGAAGACAAACTTCACGGAGCAATAACAAAGGAAAAAATTGCAGAGGCTATAAATGCACACGGGATTCCTGTAGAGAAGGAACAGGTCCTTCTTGATGAACCTATCAAAACACTCGGTATTTTTAATGTGAGAATAAAGATACTTAAGGATATTGAGGCTACAGTAAAAGTCTGGGTAGTAAGAAAGTAATTTCATGGGAAAGAAGAAAGAAGTTTTACCTGCTGATAAAGTCCCTCCACATAGTGATGAACTCGAAAGGTCCTTACTTGCCAGCATGTTGCTGGAGAATTCAGTTATTCCGGACATCCTTGATTTTATACCGAAGGATGCCGAAGAGATCTTCTACAATGAAGCCCACAGAAAGATATTCAGAGCAATTCTGGAACTTTATGAAAAAAAGGTGCCTGCGGATACATTGACAGTTTCCGAACTTTTAAAAAGCAGAAACGAACTTGAAGAGGTAGGAGGAATTTCATATATAACAGGATTGCTTGATGTGGCGCCTTCCATCTCAAGTGCAGAAAGTTACGCATCCATGTTGAGGGAAAAATTTTTGCTTAGAAAGTTTATTGAGAGCGCTTACGACCTCATAGGAGAGGCATATTCAGATCCGCAGGATGTGCAGAGTTTTTTTGATAAGGTAGAGCAGAACATATTTTCCCTTACCCATCAGACATATATCCCTCACTACTACACTTCAAAACAGGTTGTGGAAGAGACAATAGAAGGGATCGAAAGAAAACTCAGGGGAGATGCAGTTCCATTTGGTATATCTACGGGTTTTATGGATCTTGACAATTACATTGCAGGATTTCATCCATCGGAGTTCATCATAATTGCAGGAAGGGCGTCCATGGGGAAGACGAGTTTTTGTCTCAATCTCATATTGAATATTGCTTTGAGACAGGGAATTCCTGTGGGATTGTTTTCTCTCGAGATGTCAAGGCAAGAAATAATGCTGAGGATGCTTTGTTCAGAGGCGCGGGTTAATTCTATAAATGTGAAAAAGGGCATAATAAGCCAGAGAGACTTAACCGCTCTGTTGAGAGCTGCGAATGCACTGGCTCAGGCACCAATCTACATAAATGATTCTTCTGTAATCACCATAAACGAAATAAAGGCAATCTCAAGAAGGCTGAGGAAGGACAAAAATGTAGGGATAATTTTCATAGATTTCATCCAGGCGATAACTCCTGTAAGGAGATATGACAGGAAGGATAGAGAACTGGGAGAGATTTCCGGAGCTCTCAAAGCGATGGCAAAGGAGCTCAACATTCCCGTGGTAGCATTGTCTCAGCTTTCAAGAAGACCGGAAGAAAGAGAGGAGGACCACCGTCCCAGGCTTTCGGACCTCAGAGAATCAGGAACACTTGAACAGGACGCCGACCTTGTCCTCTTTATCTACAGGGAAGAATACTACAACCCTTGTGAGTGTCCTGAAGGTGAACCATGCGTTTGTGGAAGAAGGGGGATTGCAGAGATAATTATCGGAAAGCAGAGAAGTGGACCCGGTGGGAGGATAAAACTTCTATTTGAAAAGAAGTATACGAGATTTGAAAACCTTGCTTTGACAGAGGATGTTGAGGAACTGGATACAGATATACCATTTTAAAATAAAAGGAAGGCGACGAAGATGATGGAGTCAAAACTGGAGAAAGTACAGTTACTTTTCAGGGGGAAGGTCAGGGATATTTACAAAGTAGAGGGCGGGCTCCTCATGGTTGCAACCGACAGGATCTCTGCTTTTGATGTGGTTATGCCGAATCCGATTCCAGACAAGGGAAAAATTCTTACTGCCATGTCGTGCTGGTGGTTTAAAAAAACGGAAGGTATAATTAAAAACCACATCATTACCGATGAGGTCGACCGGTTTCCAGAAGAGGTTAAAAAATATAAAGATATCCTTAAAGGAAGAACTGTGTATGTAAAAGAGGCAAAACCCCTTCCAGTGGAATGTGTGGTTCGGGGATACCTGGCAGGGTCGGGATGGAAGGACTATAAGGCTACAGGAGAAATCTGTGGTATCAAGCTTCCAGCAGGACTTGTTGAATCACAGAAATTGCCCGAACCCATCTTTACTCCCGCAACCAAGGCGCCAAGGGGGGAACACGATATAAACATAACTTTTCAGGAAGTTGTGAATATCGTGGGGAAGGAAATTGCAGAAAAAATCAGGGAGGTATCCTTAAAAATCTACAAAATGGCACATGACCTCGCATACGAAAAGGGCATAATCATTGCTGATACAAAGTTCGAGTTTGGAATACATGATGGTGAACTTATTTTGATTGATGAACTTCTCACCCCCGATTCTTCAAGATTCTGGCCCCTTGAGGAGTATGAACCCGGAAGACCACAGAAGAGCTATGATAAGCAATATTTGAGGGATTACCTTGAAAGCACAAAGTGGAATAAAACTCCTCCCGCTCCTCAACTTCCTCAATATGTGATTGAGAAGACAAGGGAGAAATACATAACCGCATTGAAGAAGCTCACAGGAATGGAAATTTGAAACTCTGGTATTTCATAGAAAAAGGTGGAATTTTCATGTATCCAATCCTGCTCTGCTCCATCCTTTCTCTGGCGATATTTCTTGAAAAACTGTGGACCCTCAGAAAAAAGAGGATCGCTCCGAAAAATTTTGTGAAAAACCTTTATTCCCTCGTAAAGGAAGGAAAGCTCGAGGAAGCAAAAGCTGTGTGTATGAACTCTGAAAACCTTCTTTCAAAAATTTTGTTTTCCATCCTTGATAATGCGGGAAAAACAGAAGAGACCCTGAAGAGCATAGCAGAGGATGCAGGGAGGAGAGGGATTCAGGAACTGGAGAGGTTTCTTGAGGGTATGGCAACGATCGCATCGGTAAGCACCCTTTTAGGACTTCTCGGAACCATTTCTGGAATGATAAAAATTTTTTCTGTAATTTCCTATCAGCAGGTGGTGGACCCCCCGAGCCTGGCTGGAGGGATATCCGAGGCTTTATACACCACAGCAGCAGGACTTACAGTGGCTATACCCACAATTGTGGGATACAAATTCCTTTCAGGGAGGATTTCAAGGATTTCTCAAAACCTTGAGGTCATAGTTGAGGATTTTATAAAACTCCTGACAGATGCAGATAAAAAAGGGTGAACTGATTTTTATCGTGTTTTTCTCCTCCTGTGTCACATTGAATCAAAGGGAGCTTTTCCAGAGGGTAGAGCATTTCAATCTCCTGATGAGGTGGAGAAAGTTTGAAGAAGCCTCTCTTTTTGTGGTTAAGGAAAGGAGAGATGAGTTTCGTGAGTATTACAGGGAACTTTCTGAAACCCTTTATTTTAATGAGATTTCAATAGCCTCTTACGATGTGAAAGAGAAAGAAAGGTTTGCTTTGATAAAAGTTTATGTCCTTTACTACCTCTATCCTGACATAGTTGAAAAGAAGAAGATGATCGAGCAGAAGTGGGTATGGAAGGATAAAGACTGGTTTCTTCAGGAAGGGTGGTTCATAAGGTGAGGAGTTTAATTACACTCATCACAGATTTCGGCACCAAAGACGAATATGTGGGTGTGATGAAAGGTGTAATTCTTTCCCGAAATCCTGAGGCGAAGATAATTGACATCACCCATGAAATAGAACCTTTCAATGTGGAAGAGGCGGCAATGATACTTGAAAGGGCATACAGGTATTTTCCCGAGAAGACCGTTCACATAGCGGTTGTCGACCCCGGAGTCGGAGGAAAGAGAAAGGAGATAATAGTTCATGCCCGGGGACATTTTTTTGTGGGTCCGGACAATGGAATTTTTTCGTTTCCTCTTAAAAAGTCAAAAGATGTGATGGTGTGGGAGATTGAAAGGGAGAAACTTGGAGTGAGAGAGATTTCATCTACCTTTCACGGAAGAGATATATTTGCTCCATGTGCTGCAATTTTGAGTCTCGGAAGCCATCCCTCTGAGGTGGGGCGGTTGACTGACGAATTCATTATCCTTGAGGGGCTTTTTCCCGTTGAAAATGGGGACGAAATTGTTGGAAGGGTGATTTATTTTGACAGGTTCGGAAATGCAGTTACCAGCATCCCGAATGCCTCTGTTGAAGATGGAGTTCTGGAAGTTAGCGGAAGGGTTCTCGAGTTCTTCAGTTGTTATGAAGAAGGTGAAGGAGTTTTTGCCATAAAGGGGAGTGGAGGGTTTGTAGAAATTTCATCAAAGATGGAAGATGTAAGAAAATTGTTAAAAATTGAAAGGGGTTGTGAGGTGATATGCCGGAAGAGAAAAAGATAAGGGCAGGCATAGGATATGACATCCATCCTTTCGTTCCAGGAAGAAGGCTTTTCCTCGGAGGCATCGAGATAGAACATCCCCTTGGACTTGATGGCGTTTCAGATGCAGACGTTGTGATTCACGCGCTTATTGATGCAATACTTGGAGCCACCTCTCTCGGCGATATAGGAAAGCTTTTTCCACCCGATGACCCTTCCTTCAAAGATATTTCAAGTGTTGAACTTTTGAAAAGGGTGGTGGGCATGATAAGAGAAAACGGGTTCAGGATTTTGAATGCGGATATTGTTCTTATCACAGAAGCTCCAAAGGTGTCAGGATTTTCTGAAAGGATAAGACGGAAACTGTCCGAGGTCCTTGGCATTTCTCATGAAGAGGTTGGTTTCAAGGCGAAGACTTCTGAGGGGATAGGTCCCACAGGAAAGGGTGTATGCGCGGAGGCATTCGCCGTGGTTCTTGTGGAGAGAACCCGTTAAATGGGATTTTCAGGGGTCAAAAGCAATGGAATGAGGGTTTAAGAGGACATTTAAGGTAAAAGGAATCCCTTTTTACGGAGACCTCTGAAAAAGTGGGGCTATTTTTGAGAGCTTTTTGGAGGGATTTTTGATTTTTTTGACACCTGACATTTGGTTTTTGTTTTGGAGGATAGGTAAGGAGATAAAAGAAAACCTTTTTTCCTGTCCAGCGCAGTAGGTTCTCTTTACATAAAATGTGGTAAGTGGGGTTTGCAGGCATATATTGAGGGAAGCACTTCATAAACCTGAAAATTATGGCAAATGGACCATAAATATAGAGATTAAAGAAGAGGAGAAAAGAGAGGAAAAATGGAGGGTAGAAGGAAATAGGGGAATGGGAGAAAAAATCCAGAAAGAAAAACCAGAAATAAATTCAAAACAAAACCCCTAAAATTAAACCCAGGGTTTTTCAGAGAGCACTTTACGAAAAATTTGACAGAATTTTAAAAGATATGTTATAATTTAAAAAAACTTAGGGGGCTTTATTAGAAGAGGGGGAGAATAATGAGAAGCCAGATAAAAAAGATAGGGAAGGAACTCTATTCTTTTTTAAAAACTTACTACGAAGTCCAGAAGATCGAAGTGGGAATCTTTCTGGGTGAGAACGGAGAAAGGAAATATATTTCCTTTCCCGAAATGAAAAGGATAAAATATTTTCCATTTCCATCGAAAATTTCTGAAGAACCGATCGTAAAAGGGAAAACTATTTACATTCTGGAAACAAAAGACGAGTGCAAGGTGATTGTGAGGATAAGTGTAAAGGAGGTAAAAAAGGATGCCATTCCTCTTTTTAAAATTCTTGTTCACCTGTTTTATTCCCTTGTCGTTTACCACGATTTTCTTGAGAAATCTGAAGCCCTTGGTTACGAGTTAGTTAATGTAATTCCCCAGAGTTCACCGTCAGAGGCGCTTATATGGGCGATGAAAACATGTGTAGAACTTACAGGAGGAGATGCAGGGTCCATAACTGTATACGATAAAGTAAGGGGAAAAATGACCTTTCCATATTTTTATAAAATGCCTCCAGAAATCACAAGATTTGAAGTAGAATTCGGCAGGGGGCTCGCAAGTGACATCGTGCGAACCAAAAGGGGGTATATAATAAATGATTATCCAAATTACCCCAACAGATTAGATGTGTTTGTGAAAGCAGGGGTTAAGGCAATAGTAGGAGCTCCGGTGCTGTATGGAGATACCATCTATGGAGCGATAGGGGTTTTTGCTTTGAAACAGAAGAAAAAATTTCTCCCTTCAGACCTCACGCTCGTGGAGGCTGTGGGCAGGGTTGTGGGAGCGATACTCTACAAGATCTCCCTTGAAAAAGAAATAACCCTTGAGGCAAGGGAACATATTGATAAGGTCTTCTTCTACGAAAACCTTGTCAGCCTTATCACATCGGAGATTATTACGCCTTTGAGGCTCATCCTCGGCTTTGCTTCCCTTTTGAAGGAGGATTTTGAGTCCATAAAAAAAGAGTCTCTCTCAAAATATATAGACACCATTTATTCCTCTGCAGCAAAACTTGAGAACACCATTTACTGCCTCACAGATTGTATGAGAGCCATCACAATATGGGAACCCCTTGCACCGGTTGACACAAAGCAGTTGTTTGAAAACCTCTCAAGGGCGGTGGAGAAAACCTACCCCTTTGTAGTAGTTCAATTGAAAAACGCGGACAAATTTCCCCTCCTTCCTGGAAGGGGTGCTCATATGAGATTTGTCTTCAATCACATATTCAGATATCTTGCGAGGTTTCAGGATTACAAAGGAAAAATAACCGTCTCAAACATTAAGAAGAAAGGGGTTGAAGTGTTTCTCTTTGAAGCAAAAGGTCAACCCATTCCAAAAAGGGATGTGGAGATGTTGATAGTGAGAAGTTGTGTGGAGACCTACCTCGGAAGCATCTGGTGGGAGAGTAAAAGGGGGACCAACAGAATCAGTGTAAGCATCAGAACCTATGAATGATTTCTTTCCCAAAATTCTCATAGTGGATGATGACCCTGAGGAGATAGAATTGCTTATTAAATTCCTTACGAGGAGTTACAGATGCGATATCGATGTGGCATGTGACCTTGGGGAGGTGAAAAGATGGATTGAAAAAAAGGATTACGATTTTATAATCACTGAGGCCTTTGTAAGGGAGTTCAGTGCTTTTGAGGTGGCAAAGGCAGTGAGGGAAAGAAAGGGTTCTTCCCTAATATATCTTTTTTCAGAGGATGCAAATCCGGATCTGCTTAAAAGGTTTTTTGAGGAGGGGGTTGATATATACTTCAGGAAAGGATTTAAAGAGATGGAGAACATGGTCATTTCCATAAAAAACATCTTTTCAAAATTGAAAGGTAAATGACTTATACCCTTCTCTTTGGAATTTTTATCGTTTTTTATAGAGAGAATTCGGATATAGTTCATATCCGCGCATTAGGAAATTTAAAGGGTGGAGTCCTTGCTGGATTCTCTTTAAACAGGACAGACAGCAAACTGGGAAACAAGCACGATACGGAACCTGTAGCATCGGGCGGATACGGAGGAAGGGTATGGAAAATTTTCGATTTTGAAGAATCCCTGGCTCTCGGTCTCGAAGTGGGTTTTAAGGAAAGGGAAGTGTCCGTATCGGGGCTTTATTCCGATACCTCTATAGAAGGATTAACTCTTTACAGTGTGATTGAACACTTTGAGAAAGGCGATGAGATAAGTGCCACAATACCATTTCGTTTGAAGGTTTACAAAAACCTCAGCGCCATTTCTTCGATGGAGTTCTCATGGAGAAGAGCCCTCATTCAGCACGGAGATGCATATACAAACTATTCCATGGAAATAGTAGAATTGAATGCTTCAGAATTACATCTGGCAGGAAGAATAGGGGCTGAATTTAAGACGGACCTTTTTAATCTTTCGCTCTCCGCTGGAGTTCCGTTGTTGTTGCGGGGAGAGGCGGAAATGTTAAGATACCTGTTGAAGGAGAAGGGAGCCACAATCGTCGTTGAACCTTTGGTGAAATGGAACTATGACCCAAAACCTCCTCCTTTTATCAAAACCCTTATGGGATACCGTTACAGAAACTTTTCTCTTTTTCTCACTTACTCATTTACAGGAGAGTGGGGCGGAGGGTTTCACGGAGTAGAGAGGACTCAATACAGGTTAGAGGGTATTCCGTCCGGAAAGGTAGAATTCATAACTTCGTATAGAGTTTTGAATAACGAGTTCTTGATGGGGTTGAATTATGAAGAGAGGGATTACAAGACCGAAAACGTTCCGGCGCTGAACGGGGACAGATTTCTCGTCCTCCTCGGATATATAAGAAATAACCATTTGCATTACGGGTTATTTCTTCGTTGTCTGTTTTCGGATATGGATTATAAATCATTACGAAACATGAGCGTTTTCCTTACAAGAATTACAATGGATTTCTTCATCGGCTTCTGAGGGAAATTTGACAAAAATTTTTCGGTGATTAAATTGTTAGTAGAAAAAAGAAAGGAGGTGATGAAGATGGCAATAAAAAGATGGGATCCAATGAAGGAATTCCTGCAGTTGCAGGAAAGAATGACAAGGCTTTTTGACGAAATCTTCCCCAGGGTGGGAAGAGGGGAAATTGAACCCTTCGGCGGGTGGGTTCCTCCTGTGGATATCTACGAGACTCCGGAGAAGGTCGTGATCGAAGCGGAGGTTCCGGGAGTGGAAAAGGACAACATTAAGATTGAATATTCCAACGGAGTTCTCACTATAAAGGGTGAGCGGAAACTGGAAAAGGAGGTAAAGGAGGAAGATTATCACAGGCTGGAAAGGGCTTACGGAAGCTTCCAGAGAAGTTTCTCAATACCCTCCACCATTGATCCCGAGAAGATCACAGCGGTTTACAAGAATGGCGTCCTGAAGATCGAACTTCCAAAGCAGGAGAAGGCGAAGCCCAAGGAGATAAAGATAGAGGTAAAGTGAGGGGGGAATTTCCCCCTCTTTTTATTTTTAAGAGGGAAGGGAGGTTCAGGCAGTAATACTTATCTCAAGGAGTTCGCCTTTGATTTCGTGAAGGACTTTTTCACACATCTGTTTTTCCCAGAGTGGAATCGTGTCAGAAGAAAGTTGATTTGCCATTTCCCTTGCAAGTTTTAAGAGTTTTATGTCCTGAAGGTATTTTATCAATTCTGAAGATTTAAAGCCCCATTGTCTCGTTCCGAGGATTTCTCCCGGTCCTCTTATTTTGAGGTCCTCTTCTGCAATTTTGAAACCATCGTCTGTTTCGGTCATTATCTTTAGCCTCTTCCATGCCTTCTCTCCAATCCTTTCGCTGGTCAAAAGGATACACTTTCCTTCTTTTTCTCCCCTTCCTATCCTTCCCCTCAATTGATGAAGCTGTGAAAGCCCGAACCTTTCCGCATTTTCTATAACTATCATCGTTGCCTCCGGAACGTCGATTCCAACTTCTACCACCGTTGTGGCAACGAGGATGTCTATTTCGTGTTCTCTAAAGGCGTTCATGACCTCATCTTTTTCAGAAGGCTTCATCCTTCCGTGAAGAAGTCCAATTCTCAAATCGGGAAAGATTTTTTCCTTGAATTTCACAAACATATCCTTCGCATTTTTCAAATCAACTTTTTCTGATTCCTCTATCAAGGGATATATTACGAAAACCCTTCCTCCGTTGTACACCTCCTTCCTCATTTCCTCATAAACCCTTTCTATATCTTCATAATGATAAAGAAGGGTTTTCACCCTCCTTTTTCTTGGCATCTCATCAATTATGGAGATGTCAAGGTCTCCATATATCGTCATGGCAAGTGTTCTCGGTATAGGGGTAGCGCTCATGACAATGAGATGGGGACAATCTCCCTTTTTCTTTATAAAAGCCCTCTGAAGGACGCCGAATCTGTGCTGTTCATCCACAATTACAAGGGCAAGGTTTTTGAACTCCACATATTCCTCAAGAAGGGCATGGGTTCCTATCAGAAAATTTATTTTTCCTTCTCTTACTTTCTCAGCGGTTTCCCTTTTTTCCTTCTCCCTCATTCCTCCCCTCAAAATTCCCACATCTACCCCGAGGGAGGAATAGAATGACTTTATGGTGGTATAATGCTGGAGGGCAAGGATTTCAGTGGGGACCATCATCGCAACCTGATAGCCATCTTCCAAAAAGTAAAGAGAGATTATTGCTACAACTACAGTTTTGCCACTTCCCACATCTCCCTGAATGAGCCTGTAGAGGAGCCTTTTCCTTCTGAGGTCCTCCTCTATCTCTCTGATAACCCTTTTTTGTGCAGAGGTGAGTTCAAATGGGAGATTATCTATCAATCGTTTTGGCAACTCCCCCTTCATTGTGAGAACGGGTCCTTTTCTTTCTTTTATAAGCGTTTTTCTTTTCAGCAATGCGAATTCAAGAGAAAAGACCTCTTCAAATAAAAGCCTTTTGTGGTAAATGGAGGTTCCGCTGTTTAACCTCTCGATGTCCTCCTCGTTGTCCGGAAAGTGCAATTTATAAATTGCCTCTGAAAGGGATGTGAGATTTGCCTTCCTTTCAATTGTGGGTGGAACGCAGCTTATTATAAAGGTTCTATTTTCCTTTAAAATCCTTTCCATTATGCTCCTCAATTTCTGGCGGGACAGCCCTTTTATTTCCGGATATACAGGAAGAATCCCGCCAAATTCCCTTTCATCGCTTCTCAATTCGGGATGAATTACTTCAAATCTATCTCCGTATCGGGAAGGGATTCCGAAAAGAAAGTATTCCTGTCCTCTTTTGAGAATTCTGTGAAAGGGTATGGATTTGTAATGAAACCATTTTGCGGTGAGGAATCCTGTTCCATCCGAGAAAACTGCTTCAAAAGCCTTTTTCTTTTTGAGATTCACAATTCCGAAATCAAGAAGTTTTCCTCTCACTGAGCAGGGGACGCCTTCAACGAGGTCCTTCATTGGCACAAAATTTCTTCGGTCCTGATATTTTCTGGGAATAAAGAAGATCAAATCTCTGAGCGTGGTTATCCCTTTTTCCTTAAGGTTCTTTGAAAGCACCTCTCCTATCCCCTTTATCTCCTTCACCTCTTTTTTTAATACATAAAAAGAAGTATGTAAAAACTGCTCCAATCCCTTTTTGAGGAGAAGACTGAGCGAGAAATACACTTCTCTTAAAACAGCGGGTTCGGAATTTAATTTGTCCCCAAACGGTTCTATCCTCTTCTGGATTCTATCGAGTTCTGAGATGAATTCATAAGGAATTGAGTATTCCTTTAGGTTGTTGATCCGGAGTTGTGTGAAGGAAAAGAGATTTTTTATTATATGCCCCTTTTCAAATCCCTTTTTTGCTATTATCTCATAGGGTTTAAGAAGGGTGTGGAGGTCTTTAAAAAACTCTATGGAAATAGGGAGTCTTTTACCTTTTCTTTCCTCTCCTTGCAAGTCTCTCTTTTATAATTTTTATCAACTCCTCAGGAGAAAATCCATGCGTCTGCGCAGCAAGTCTGAGGGGTTCTTCGTCGGCTCCTTTACAGTTTAAACATTCAAATCCCATTTCGTGAAGAATTTTAGCAGCCTGGGGATATGTTTTGAGAAGCTCCCTTACCTTGGTATTGGGAGTGATATCAACTTCTTTCTGAGCCATCAGTGCTTATTTTGAGAATTTGAATTCTTCTTTCTCCTCCCGGAGTGGTGAAGGAAACAATTTCGCCTTCTTTTTTTCCGATCAAAGCCCTTCCTAAAGGGGAATTATAGGAAATCTCCCCCCTTTTGATATCTCCTTCCATCTCTCCCACTATTCTGTAAACCTCTTCCTCTCCAGTTGATAGGTCCTTTATTTTGACCCAGCACCCAAACACCACTCTATCTGTTTTCAGATTGGTGACATCTATGACCTCGCAGGTTGAAAGGAGGTGTTCAAGCTGAGCGATTCTGAACATCACCTGTTCCTGTCTTTCTTTCGCATACTTATATTCCGCATTTTCAGAAAGGTCGCCGTAAGAGCGGGCTATTTCTAACTCCTTAGCTATAGCAGGCAGTTCTTCCCTTTTGAGTCTTTCAAGCTCTTGCTTCAGCCTTTCGTACCCATCCTTCGTAAGGGGCTTCTTTTCCATTTTTCACCTCTTTATAATATTCCTGTAAAGGTTTTACTTCAAATTCTCTTTTTTTCAAACACCTTATTGCTCTTACTGCCGCACTCGCTCCTTCAACGGTTGTGAAGTAAGGGACCCCATAGGATACAGCACTCCTTCTGATGGAGAAGGAATCCCGGATGGACTGGGCTCCAAAGGTCGTATTTACCACCAGGGAAATCTCTCCGTTTTTTATCATGTCCACTATGTGGGGTCTCCCTTCACCGACTTTGAAAACCGTTTTTGCATTTACTCCGTATTTTCTCAAATATTCTGCGGTTCCTCTGGTTGCAAGAATTTTGAAGCCCATCTCCTCGAATCCTTTTGCTATCTCTACGACCTTTTTCTTGTCCTCATCTTTTACGCTTATAAACACATTCCCCTCCAGAGGGAGATTGTTGGAAGCAGCTATCTGCGATTTGTAAAAGGCTATTTCAAAAGACCTGTCAATCCCCATTACTTCTCCGGTGGACTTCATCTCCGGTCCCAGAATTGTATCTGCTCCCGGAAACTTTATGAAGGGGAAAACCGATTCCTTCACAGCGCTCCATTTTAACCTTCTTTTAAGTCCTTTCAACCCCAGTTCCTTAAGTGTTCTTCCAAGCATAACAAGGGTTGCCATTTTTGCAAGCGGTACCCCTGTGGCTTTTGATACAAAGGGAACTGTTCTTGAAGCCCTCGGATTTACTTCGAGTATGTATATTTCCCCATCTTTGATAGCGAACTGGATGTTCAAAAGTCCTACGACATTTAATTCCCTTGCTATGAGTTCGGTCTGCCTTTCTATTTCTCTTACAGTTTCCTCGTCCAGAGAAAATGGAGGGATAGAACAGGCACTGTCTCCCGAATGGACTCCCGCTTCTTCTATGTGTTCGAGTATTCCTCCTATGTAAACGTCCTTTCCATCGGATAAGGCGTCTACATCCAGTTCCTTCGCATCCTTTAAAAATTTATCTATGAGGATGGGGTGTTCCGGAGAGACCTTTACGGCATCGCTCATGTAGGCTCTAAGTTCTTCGTCACTGTAAACTATCTCCATCGCCCTCCCTCCCAGCACATAAGAGGGACGAACAAGGACAGGATATCCCAGTTTGTGAGCTACTTCCCTTGCCTCTTCGTAGGAAAATGCAATTCCGCTATCTGGTTGTTTCAATTTTAGTCTTTTGATTAATTCTTGAAACCTTCCTCGGTCCTCGGCTATATCAATCATTTCGGGTTGTGTGCCGAGGATCCGGAATCCCAGTTTTCCAAGGGGCACTGCGAGCTTTAAGGGGGTCTGCCCTCCGAACTGAAGGATAATTCCGTAGGGTTTTTCCTTTGAGAGAATTGCAAATACATCCTCAATAGTTAGTGGGTCAAAATAAAGCCTGTCGGAAGTATCATAGTCAGTACTTACCGTTTCCGGGTTGCAGTTTATCATTATTGCTTTATAACCTGCTTCCCTTATTGCATAACATGCGTGAACACAGCAGTAATCAAATTCAATTCCCTGACCGATCCTGTTGGGTCCGCCTCCGAGAATTACTATCTTTTTTCCATCCAGTGGTGGGACTTCATCTTCCCTGTCATACGTGGAGTAAATGTAAGGGGTTTTTGCCACAAACTCTCCAGCGCAGGTGTCAACCGACTTGAAAGAGGGCATAATTCCCCTTTCTTTTCTCCTGAGGAGAATTTCAATTTCCCTCTTTGAAATGGCAGCTTTGTATTCCTTTTTCGTTTTGTGGTCTTCCCTTTTTATTTGTATTTCTGCAATTCTTCTATCCGAGATTCCTAACTCCTTCGCCTTTCTCAGGATTTCGTCATCCCACTTTTCTGGCGGCATCTTTTTCAATTCCATTTCTAATTTCACTATTTCCTCTATTTCCCTCAAAAACCAGGGGTCAATTTTTGTGATCTTTGAAATTTTTTCTACAGAAAAACCGAATCTTAAAGCCTCCGCAATGTAGAAAAGCCTTTCCTTATTTGGAAAACGGAGCTTCGATTCGTAGAAACTTTCCTCCTCTCTTACTTCCACCTGGTCAAGAAGACCCCAGTAGTCCTTTTCCAGAGAACGTACTGCCTTCATGAGAGCCTCTTTGAAATCCCTTCCAATACTCATTACTTCGCCCACAGATTTCATCTGGGTTGTAAGGGTCTCATCGACATTTTTGAACTTTTCAAAATCAAATCTTGGAATCTTCACAACCACATAATCAATTGTGGGTTCAAAAGATGCAGGTGTTTCTTTAGTGATGTCATTGGGAATCTCGTCGAGCGTATATCCCACTGCAAGTTTTGCAGCAATTTTTGCTATGGGAAAACCGGTCGCCTTTGATGCAAGGGCTGAACTCCTTGACACCCTGGGATTCATCTCTATGGCAAGCATCCTTCCAGTTTCAGGATGAACTGCGAACTGGATGTTTGCCCCCCCTGTTTCAACTCCTATTTTCCTTATTATCTTGATGGCTGCATCCCTCATCCTCTGATATTCTTTATCAGTCAATGTCTGCTGGGGAGCCACTGTGATGCTATCTCCTGTATGAACCCCCATAGGGTCAAAGTTTTCAATTGAACAAATGATCACCACATTATCCTTTTTATCCCTCATCACCTCGAGTTCAAACTCCTTCCATCCTATTACAGATTCCTCAACGAGAACTTTGTGCACGGGGCTTATCTCAAGGGCAAACCTCATGAGTTCTTCAAATTCTTCAGAATTATAAGCGATCCCTCCGCCTGTGCCTCCGAGTGTAAATGATGGTCTTATTATAACCGGAAAACCAACTTCGTGAATGAATTTTCTGGCAGTTTCTATGTCTCCCACGTAGATGCTCTTTGGTACTTCAAGTCCTATTTCCTCCATACATTTTTTGAAGAGTTCCCTGTCTTCAGCCTTTTCAATTGCTTCTACATCCGCTCCTATGAGTTCAACACCGAATCTGTCAAGAACTCCAGCCTTTTTCAGTTCTACTGCAAGGTTAAGGGCAGTTTGACCGCCGAGAGTTGGCAGGAGGGCATCGGGTCTTTCTGCTTCAATTATTCTTTCAAGGAATTCAAGGGAGAGGGGCTCAATGTAGGTTCTATCTGCAAACTCGGGGTCCGTCATTATGGTTGCTGGATTGCTGTTCACGAGTATGAGTTTATAACCTTCTTCCTTCAGAGCCTTGAGAGCCTGCGTGCCAGAGTAATCGAACTCGCACGCCTGTCCTATTACAATTGGTCCTGACCCAATTATTAGAATGCTTTTTATATCTTCCCTTTTCGGCATTGAATTGATTTTAAGAATTTGAAAATGTATTTTCAATGAAAAGAGAAAAACAGCGATGAAAGCCTTTGTCACAGGGGCAACAGGGTTTGTCGGAAGTCACCTTGTTGAGGAACTTGTAAAGGTGGGATTTGAGGTTTCTGCTCTTGTCAGAAGGACGAGCAAAAGGGATTTTATATCAATCCCTGGTGTGAACGCAGTGGAAGGTTCCCTCGAGGATTTAAGGTCAAAAGATATTTCTGATTGCGATTTCTTTTTCCACATAGCAGGTATCACAAAGGCTGTAAGGATAAGCGATTACTACAGGGTGAACAGGGATGGGACAAAGAATGTGTGTGAGTTGTGCGAGAGGCACGGGAAAAGGTTAAAAAAGCTTCTAATCCTTTCAAGCCTCGCTGCGGAGAGGAACAAAAGCCATTACGGAAGGAGCAAGTATGAAGCAGACATGATAGCCCTTTCCTTTTCAAAGAAGGTTCCTGTTGTGATATTGAGACCGGGTGGGATATATGGTGAGAGGGACATGGATTTTTATCACATCTTCAGGGCAGCAAAAAAGTATGGTATCCTTCCCCATCCCGGATTTAAAAAGAAAATTCTGAACCTTGTTTATGTGAAGGATGTGGTTAAAGCAATAATCCTCTCTGTTCAAAGGGAACTTCCTTCGGGAGAGATACTTCTGGTGGGAGATGAAAGAAATTATACCTGGGAGGAGATAAGGGATATCCTTTCAGAGGTTTTAAAGAGAGAATTAACCCTCTTAAAGTTTCCAAAGTTTCTTGCATACCCGCCTGCCCTTTTGGCGCAGGTGGCTTCTTTTATAACCAAAAAACCCTATCCTTTAAATCTTTCAAGACTTCCTGAATTCCTCGAGGACAACTGGGGGATGGATATAAGTGAGACAAAGAAAAAAATCCACTACGAGCCCTCTGTGGATTTGAAAGAGGGTCTCACCCGCACAATCAAATGGTATGAGGAAAAAGGCATGCTTTAGCCAGTTTTCAGGAGTTCTGAAAGGGCTACTTTTCTTCTATCAATTCAATGAGAACCCCGTATGTGCTGGATGGATGAAGAAAGATATAGGAGATATTGCCCACTGAGACAGGATTTTCTGGCACAAGCCTTATTCCCTTTTCTTTAAACCTCTCGATCATTTCTTCCAATCCCTTTACTTTGAAGCAGATATGATGAATCCCCTCTCCTCTTTTCTCTATGAACTTCGCAATCACCCCATCAGGTGAGGTAGATTCTACAATGTGAAACTGGGTTTCTCCTATCATAGCGGCTTTCACCCTCATCTTCTCCCACGGAAGTTCCCATGAAAGGGTAAATTTCAGCCCGAAGAGTTCTTCATAAAGGGAAACTGCCTTATCTGCGTCCTTTACCGCAAGGACGACCTCATGAACCGATTTTACTTCTGGCTTTTCCATTTCTTTCCTCCTCTACCAGTTTTATTTTAAATTCCATTCCCTCTTTGAATATGATAACGTGCACATCCTTTCCGCCGGAGAGCTCGGGTCGTTGAGTTTTTATCTTCCTGAAGTTCTGGGTGGTAATACATTTCCTCAAAAGTTCTATCTTTTTTCCTGTCTCTTCATTTTTCAGGTATTCACTTATAAGTTCCTGAAGAGCCTTCTTTGCTGCCGTTTCTATGCAGTGCTCTTTCAGATTAAGTTTTACCATCTTTCTTCTTTCTCTCTATTATCTCCTGGTGATGAAAACTCCCCTCCCTTACAAGGGCTGAGCCACAATTTGGACATCTTTCCTCCCTGCAGGGAACTCCTGGAACATGCTCCTTCCTGTAATTGCATTTCGGACATATGCAATTACCCTCCCGGTCCCATTCCTTCTCCTCTGCTTTCTCCACACCTTTTTCTGTGTGTGATTCATTTTTACTTCCTCTACATTGTGATGTGTATGATATCTCGGGAAAAAGATCATTTCAACCTGAATCCCCTTTTCTGGTTTAAAAATGTTATTTTTGAGCAAAGGGGAAGAATTCCTTTTCACTTGCTTTGTTGAATAATTAACTTTACAGAGAGTTTTTGGGGTTTTTAGAAATTTAAATTTATCCCCCCCATCATTCTTATCATTTGAAGGCGTTTCTCAGAAGGTGTGTGGACATGTTTGGTGGTTCTACTTTGAGCATAACCTCACATTTTATATTCTTTAGCCGTTTGCTGTAAAGGTTCTCTGAAAAAATTCGCTTAAAAACCGAATACCTGCCTTCAACTGCCCACCTTCTTATCTCTCCTCTGTTTAATTCCCTTAACTCCTTATAAGAGAATAAGATAAAACACCGCACTTCATCTTAACGGCGGCAAC
>Ga0197143_1001635_pt1 | contig 18486 bp, 32 predicted proteins | sample GBS70_MetaG_FD_148603 | JGI IMG/M metagenome (GOLD analysis project Ga0197143, IMG submission 148603) | Sediment microbial communities from Great Boiling Springs, Gerlach, Nevada, United States - GBS 70_MetaG | ecosystem: Environmental > Aquatic > Thermal springs > Hot (42-90C) > Sediment...
AGAATCTATAAATTTTCCAGAACCTGTTCTTAACCTTGCTATTGAACCAGTAAATACATCTGATAACAATAAACTTCAACAAATTCTTATACGTTTTACAGAAGAAGACCCAACATTCAAATTTAAATACGATGACAATACAGGTCAAACAATCATTCAAGGAATGGGTGAACTACATTTAGAAATAATATTAGATAGAATTAAAAGAGAACATAATATTAAAGTTAACACTGGTAACCCAATGGTTGCTTATAAAGAAGCTTTTTTAAATTCAATGACTCATACAGAAGTTTTACATAAACAATTAGGAAATAAAACAAAATATGCAAAAATTACTGTAACACTAGGTCCTGCAGATGAAGGAATTACTGGCTTACAATTTATTAACGAAATAGAAGAAAAACATTTTCCTAAAGAATTTTTACAAATAATCCAAAATTCTTTCAAAATTTGCATGTATAATGGTCCATTGGCAAGTTACCCTGTTGATAATATGAAAGTTATTTTACATAACGTTGAATACTCTCTACTAGAAACTGACCAAATAGCTTTAGAAATGGTTGTAAGTAAAGCTTATAATGCAATTGCTTCTATGTTAAAGAAAACAATTCTAGAACCAATAATGAACTTAGAAATAATTACACCTCAAGAATACGTCGGTGAAATAATGACTGACTTAAACAAAAGAAGAGGAAATATTTATAACATTGAACATACAAATAATATGCAAATAATTAAATCAAGAGTACCATTATCAGAACTTTTTGGATATGTTACAACTTTACGCTCAATATCATCCGGAAGAGCAAACGCTACAATTCAATTCTACAAATACTTACCAATGCCAGACGAATTAGTAATTGAATTAATAAAAAAAATTACTGGAAAAGAAGTTATATTAAATTAACATAAAAGTATGAGCCAAAGGCTAAGATTAAAAATTAAATCTTTTGACCACACATTAGTAGATAAAACATTAGAAAGATTAATTAAAACTATTAAAAATACTGGAGCAGTAGTTAGAGGACCTATTCCTTTACCAACACATAAAAGAATATTTACTGTAAATAGATCAACATTTGTCCATAAAGAATCACGAGTACAATTCCAATATTGTGTCCATAAAAGATTAATCGATATATATAATGTTAATAAAGAAACAACAGAAGCATTAATGAAATTTGAATTACCAAATGGTATTGAAATTGATGTAAAACTTTTATAAACTTAAAAAAATGGCAGGATTATTAGGAAAAAAAATTGGGATGACTTCAGTTTTTAATGATAAAGGAGAACTAGTTGCTTGTACAATAATAAAGGCAGGACCATGCGTTGTAACACAAGTAAAAACATTAGAAAAAGATGGATATGATGCCCTTCAATTAGGCTTTGATGAAAGAAAAGAAAAAAATGTACCTAAACCATTATTAGAAATTTTTAAAAAAGCAAATACTACACCTAAAAGATTTATTAAAGAAATAAAAGGATGGAATAACGAATATAAAGTTGGAGATATAATAACAGTAGACATATTTAAAGATACAAAGTATGTAGATATTATAGGATGGTCTAAAGGTAAAGGATTTCAAGGTGTTGTAAAAAGACATGGTTTTGCTGGAGTAGGCGAAAGAACACATGGTCAGCATAATCGCTTAAGAGCACCTGGATCATTAGGTGCAAGCTCTGATCCTTCACGTGTTTTTAAAGGAATGCGAATGGCAGGAAGAATGGGAAATAAAAGAGTTAAAATTTTTAACCTTGAACTAATAAAAATTTTTCCAGAAGAACACCTTTTATTAGTTAAAGGTGCTGTACCTGGTTATTATGGTTCATATTTAATAATACTAAAATGATGAAGTTAGAAGTTTTAAATATTAAAGGAGAAAAAGTGGGGCGAGAAATAGAACTAAATAAAGATATTTTTGAAATTAAGCCCCATTCCCATGCTATATATTTAGATGTTAAAAGAATATTAGCAAATAAAAGACAAGGAACTCACAAAACAAAAAATAGACACGAAGTTTCTGGTAGCACAAGAAAAATTAGACCACAAAAACATACAGGTGGTGCTCGCTTCGGTGATATTAAAAACCCTATATTCGTTGGTGGAGGTAGAGTATTCGGACCAGTACCCAGAGACTATACACAAAAGGTTAACAAAAAAATTTCTATACTCGCAAGAAAATCTGCTCTTTCTATAAAAGCTCAAGAAAATGCTATTATTGTTATCGATAATATTAACTTCGAAAATCCTAAAACTAAAAATTGCGTAGCTTTAAAAAATAATTTAAATATTTCCGAAAAAAAATCTTTAATAATTTTGAAAGAGTTTAAAAATAATGTATATTTGTCTGCTCGTAATTTAAAAAATACTCAAACTACAAGCCCAAGTATGCTTAATACTTACGATATACTAAAATATGATTACTTAATTTTTGAAGAAGAAGCTATTAAAGAACTTGAAAATATCTTATTAAAAAATAAATAAAAAAATGGATATTAGTAAAATCATAATTAAACCAGTAATTACAGAAAAGTCATCACAACTATCAGAAAAACTTAATAAATACACATTCGTAGTTAATAAAAAAGCTACAAAATCACAAATAAAAAAAGCAATAGAATTACTTTATAATGTTAAAGTTGAAAAAGTAAATACCTTAATTCAAAGAGGTAAAAGGTACCTAATTTATACTAAAAGAGGAATTAGTAAAGGTAGAAAACCTTTTTATAAAAAAGCAATTATTACTTTAAAAGAAGGATATAAAATTGATTTATACAGTAACATATAATATTTAAAGCTATGGGTTTAAAAAGATACAAACCAATAACACCTGGAACAAGATTCAAAATTATAAGTGATTTTACAGAAATTACTACAGATACACCAGAAAAATCTTTAATTGTTCCTTTAAAAAAGACAGGAGGAAGAAATAATCAGGGTGTAATGACAATGATGTATAGGGGGGGTGGCCATAAAAGATTTTATAGAATAATAGATTTTAAAAGGGATAAAGATGACATACCTGCTATAGTAAAAACAATTGAATACGATCCAAATAGAAGCGCTAGAATAGCATTATTAGCTTACAAAGATGGAGAAAAAAGATACATAATAGCCCCAGAAGGTTTAAAAGTAGGACAAGTAGTATTAAGTGGAAAAAATGCACCTTTAGAAGTAGGAAATGCCCTCTTTTTAGAAGATATACCACTAGGAACCTTAATACATAATATTGAATTATACCCAGGACAAGGAGGACAATTAGCAAGGAGCGCAGGCACATACGCAACGCTACTTTCAAAGGAAGATAAATATGCTGTTATAAAATTACCATCTGGAGAAATAAGAAAAATTTTACTTAAATGCAAAGCTACTATTGGTATAGTATCGAATTCTGAACATAATCTGATTTCACACGGAAAAGCAGGGAGAAAAAGATGGTTAGGTCGTAGGCCAAGAACAAGAGGTGTTGCAATGAATCCGGTTGATCATCCAATGGGTGGTGGTGAAGGTAAACACTCTGGTGGTCACCCAAGAAGCAGAAAAGGCCTTTATGCTAAAGGTAAAAAAACAAGAGATAAAAAGAAACCTACATCTAAATTTATAATTCAAAGAAGACCATCTAAAAAGAAAAAATAAATAAAGTATGCCAAGATCATTAAAAAAAGGACCATACGTTTATTATAAATTAATGGAAAAAGTTATAAAAGCACATAAAACAGGTAAAAAACAACCAATTAAAACATGGTCTCGTGCTTCAATGATTACACCAGAATTTGTAGGGTTAACTTTCCTAGTACATAACGGGAACAAATTTATACCTGTGTATGTTACTGAAAATATGGTTGGACATAAGTTAGGTGAATTTGCTCCAACCAGAACATTTAGAGGACACCCAGGACAAAAGAAAAAATAATTAAATTATGGGAAAAAGAAAAAGATATTCTGCTGAATTAAGAAAAGAAATTAAAAAAAATTTAGTCTTTGCAAAATTAAAATATTTTCCAGGTTCACCTAGAAAAATGCGTCTTTTAGCAGATAAAATTAGAGGTAAAAGAATAGAAGATGCTTTGTTATTTTTAAAATATGCTAAAAAAGCATATGCTACTCCTCTTAGAAAATTACTATTATCAGCTATAAATAATTGGGAACAAAAATATGAAGATATCCGCGTCGAAGATGCACAATTATATATTAGTGAAATTTATGTAGATGGAGCAGGAATGTTAAAAAGAATTAGACCAGCACCAATGGGAAGAGCTCATTTAATAAGAAAAAGAAGATGTCACGTAACAATATTTCTAGACGCGTTAAACAAAGAAAAACTTATTTCAAGTACAAAAGAAGTAGCTGAAACAGAAGAAAATAAAAATAATGCATAACTAAATAAAAGCATATACAATGGGACAAAAAGTTAATCCTATAAGTAATAGATTAGGTTATATAAGAGGATGGGATTCTATTTGGTTTGAAAGCAAACCAAAATTATTTGCTGAAAAAGTTATTGAAGATTATAAAATAAGAAAATATTTAAGACTTAGATTAGCAAAAGCTAGCCTGTCTACAATAAAAATTGAAAGATCTCAAAAATCTATTGAATTAACATTACATACTGCAAGACCAGGTGCAATCATAGGTAAAGGAGGTCAAGAAATAGAAAAATTAAGAGAAGAATTAAAAAAACTAACTAATAAAGAAGTTTCTATAGATATTTTTGAAATTAAAAGACCAGAATTAGATGCCTATTTAGTTGCAACTAATATAGCTAAACAAATAGAAGGTAGAATTTCATACAAAAGAGCAATAAAAACTGCAATAGATGCCGCAATGAGAAATGGAGCTGTAGGAATTAAAATAGAAATATCAGGTAGAATAAATGGTGTAGAAATGGCAAGAACTGAAACATATAAAGATGGTAGAATACCACTAAATACATTTAGAGCAAAAATAGACTATGCAAAAGCTGAAGCCCTCACAAAAGCAGGCTTACTCGGAATTAAAGTATGGATTTGTTTAGGTGAAGTTTTTGGTAAAGTTGATTTATTCGAAAGTGCAAAAGCTAAAGGAGCTAAATTTAAAACATCTTATAAAAAATAATAATTATGTTACAACCCAAAAAAACAAAATATAAAAAAACACAAAAAGGTAGAATTAAAGGAATTGAAACAAGAGCTAATTCTTTAAAATTTGGAGATTTTGGCTTAAAATCTTTACAAGCCAAAATAATAACTAATAAACAAATAGAAGCAGCTAGACAAGCCATAACAAGGTATATGAAAAGAGAAGGTAAATTGTGGATAAGAATTTTTCCAGATAAACCAATAACAAAAAAACCAAATGAAGTTAGGATGGGTAAAGGAAAAGGTCCTGTTGAAGGATGGGGCTGTCCAGTTAAACCCGGTAGAATATTATTTGAAATCAGCGATGTTCCATTAGAAGTTGCCAAAAGAGCTCTCGAATTAGGCTCACATAAATTACCAGTAACTACTAAATTTGTTGTCCACCCTAAATATTCTAAAAATGCTTAACATATGAAAAAAGAAGACCTTAAAGAATATACAACTAAAGAACTTATTGAAATGGTTAAAAATGAAAAACTAAAATTGGTAAAGCTAAGAATTAACCATAAAATTTCTCCACTCGAAAACCCAATGATCATAAGAAATACCAAAAGAAAAATTGCAAGAATACTAACAGAATTACGTAGAAGAGAATTAGAAAAAAATAAAAAAAATTCAAATAATTAAAAAAAAATAAACCATGACAGAATTAAATCTTAATAACGAACAAAATACTAACATACAAGAAGATATTAATAAAATTGAAGAAACAGTCGAATCATTTACTAAACAACAAATAAAAGAAAACACAAAAAAAAGAGGAAAAAGAAAAGTTAGAATTGGAATTGTAGTTAGCAATAAGATGCAAAAAACAATAGTTGTAGCGGAAACTAAATACATAAAACATCCTTTATACAATAAATATGTAAAAAGAACTAAAAAATATTATGTCCACGATGAAAAAAATGAATGTAAAATTGGTGATAAAGTAAAAATAATGGAAACTCGACCATTAAGTAAGCTCAAAAGATGGAGATTGGTAGAAATATTAGAAAGAAATGTATAAATAAAAAACTTATAAACTATGATACAACAAGAATCACGTTTAGTTGTTGCAGATAACAGTGGAGCAAAAGAAGTTCTTTGCATAAGAGTTTTAGGTGGATCAGCAAAAAAATATGCGACTGTCGGAGATAAAATTGTTGTAACAGTAAAAGACGCATTACCAACATCAAACATAAAAAAAGGAACGGTTTCAAAAGCTATTGTTATTAGAACAAAAAAAGAAATACGAAGAAAGGATGGTTCATATATACGCTTTGATGATAACGCTTGCGTTTTGGTTAATGAATACGATGAATTAAGAGGTACCAGAATATTTGGACCTGTACCAAGAGAATTAAGAGATAAACAATATATGAAGCTTATTTCTTTAGCACCAGAAGTAATTTAAATAAAAAATTAATTATATGGGTAGAAGAAAAAAATTCCATATCAAAAAAGGTGATATAGTAATCGTAACAGCAGGCGATTATAAAGGTGCTGAAGGGAGAGTCCTTTCTGTAGACTATAAAAAAGATAGAGCTATAGTAGAAGGGGTTAATTTGGTATCTAAACACGTTAAACCCTCTGCTAAACATCCTCAAGGTGGTATAATAAAAGTAGAAGCTCCAATTCATATATCTAACTTAATGCTTAAGGACCCTAAAACAGGAAAACCTACAAGAATTGGTAGAATTAGAAATGAAAAAGGTAAATTAGTTAGATACGCTAAAAAATCTGGTGAAATAATTGATAAATAAATTCAAAAATTACATTTATGGAAACAAATAAATATATTCCAAATCTACTAAAAAAATATAAGGAAGTTATTATACCAGAAATGATGAAAGAATTCAATTATAAAAATCCAATGCAAGTCCCAAAAATCACAAAAATTGTAATAAATAGAGGTGTAGGCGAAGGTGTAACAGATAAAAAAATTGTAGAAGTATTCGCAAATGAAATTGCACAAATTACAGGTCAAAAACCTATTATAACAAAAGCTAAAAAAGATATTGCTAACTTTAAACTAAGAAAAGGAATGCCTATAGGAATAAAAGTTACACTTCGTAGAAAAATAATGTATGAATTTTTAGAAAGGTTAATATCAGTTGCAATACCAAGAATTAGAGACTTTAGAGGTTTAGATTTTAAATCTGATGGTAGAGGTAACTATACATTAGGTATTAAAGAGCAAATAATTTTCCCAGAAATTGATATAGACAAAATTCCTAAAATTAAGGGTTTAGAAGTTACCATTGTAACAACTGCTAAGACAGATAATGAATTATATTCTCTTTTAAAACATTTTGGAATGCCTTTTAAAGAATTAAAAAAATAATTAAATTTGCAAAAAACTATGGCAACAGAAGCACTAAAAGCAAAAGAACTTAAAAGATTGAAATTATTTCAAAAATACGAACCAATAAGACAACAATTAAAAAAAGAAGGTAAATGGGAAGAATTACAAAAGCTACCAAGAAATAGTTCAATAACAAGATTAAGAAATAGATGTGCTATAACTGGAAGACCTAGAGGATACATGCGTTTTTTTGGAATTAGTAGAATAAATTTTAGAGAATTAGCAGAAGCTGGTTTAATACCAGGTATAAAAAAAGCAAGTTGGTAAAATTTTTATAACTATGGATGCAATTGGTAATTTTTTAACAAAAATAAGAAATGCTTGTAAAGCACGTCATAAGATTGTAGAAGTACCTTCTTCTAATATTAAAAAAGAAATAACAAAAATACTTTACGATCAAGGCTATATTCTTGGTTATAAATTTATTGACGATAATAAACAAGGGATAATTAAAATTGCTCTTAAGTACGACAAAATTACAAAAGAACCCGTTATAAAGGAAATAAAAAGAGTTAGTAAGCCAAGTAGAAGAATCTATGTGAATAAAAAAAATTTACCAAGAGTTTATAACAATTTAGGTATTGCAATTATTTCTACCTCTCAAGGCGTTATGACTGAAAAAGAAGCAAGAAAAAGAGGTATAGGTGGTGAAGTTATTTGTTATGTTTTTTAAACTAAAAAATTTAAAACTATGTCAAGAATAGGAAAATTACCTATTAAAATACCATCAAATTGTCAAGTTCTTATCCAAGAAGGTTTAATAAAAGTAAAAGGACCACTTGGTGAATTATCTCAAGAATTTGATAAATCCTTTAAAATTTACACAAAAGATAATTATATATACGTTGAAAGACCTTCGGACAGTAAAATACACAAATCTTTACATGGAACATATAGATCTTTAATTAATAATATGGTAATTGGTGTTACTGAAGGTTGGACAATTCAACAAGAAGTTGTTGGTATAGGTTATAAAGCTGAAGCTAATGATAACATTTTAACATTATCTTTAGGTTATTCTCATAATATTGTATTAATTCTGCCACCAGAAGTAAGTGTCTCTGTAACTCAAGAAAGAAAAGGAAATCCAATAATAACACTTAAATCAATTGACAAACAATTAGTAGGACAAGTAGCTGCAAAAATTAGATCATTTAGACCACCCGAACCATATAAAGGTAAGGGTATAAGATATGTTGGAGAGGAAGTTAGAAGAAAAGCTGGAAAAACTGCTGGTTCTGTTAAATAAAATATTTAAACTATGGCAATAACAAAAAAAGAAAGACAAGAAAGATTAAGAAGAAGGATAAGAAAAAAAATAAAAGGGACTCCTGAAAGACCTAGGCTTTGTGTTTTTAGAAGCAATAAACATATATATGCTCAAATAATTGATGATACAAAAGGAATTACACTTGCAGCAGCTTCTTCTAGAATAGCTTATATAAACAACCAAAAATTAACAAAAACTCAAAAATCTGCAGAAGTTGGTAAAATTATAGCAGAAAGAGCTCTAAAAAAAGGTATAATTAAAGTTGTTTTTGATAGAAACAAATATAAATATCACGGCAGAGTTAAAGCATTAGCTGAAGCAGCAAGAAATAATGGACTAATTTTCTAAAATTATTATACTATGTTTTTAAAAAATGTAAAAAAAGTAAGAAGCATAGATTTAAATTTAAAAGAAAAACTTATAACAGTAAAAAGAGTAACAAAAGTTACAAAAGGAGGAAGACATTTTAGTTTTAGTGCATTAGTTGTTGTTGGAGATGGAAATGGTAAGGTAGGCTTTGCATTAGGTAAATCTAAAGAAGTAACTGCAGCAATTACAAAAGCAACAGAAAAAGCAAAAAAGAATATTATAGAAGTTAAAATACTCAAAGGCACAATTCCACACGAAGTATATGCTAAATTTGGAGCAGCAAAAGTTTTAATTAAACCAGCATCAGAAGGTACAGGAATAAAAGCAGGAGGCGCAATGAGAGCTGTACTAGAATTAGCAGGAATTAAAAATGTTTTAGCAAAAAATTTAGGCAGCACTAATCCTCATAATGTCTTAAAAGCTACATTTCTTGCTTTATCTAAATTAAGAGACCCTTATACAATAGCACGCCAAAGAGGTATACCATTAGAAAAAGTTTTTAATGGATAAACTATGACAAAGGTTAAAGTAACATTAATAAGAAGTAAAATTGGAGTACCTGAAAGACAAAAAAGAACTTTAAATGCTTTGGGGTTAAGAAAAATTAATTCTTTTAAAATACATAATTTAACCCCACAAATAGAAGGAATGATAAAAAAAGTTAAACATTTAATTAAAGTTGAATATTTAAATTAATGAACTATGAAACTTAATTCTTTGACACCTGCTAAAGGTTCAGTAAAAAGAAATGTAAAAAGATTAGGAAGAGGACAAGGTTCCGGAAAAGGTGGTACTTGTACAAGAGGCCATAAAGGTGATAAATCAAGATCAGGCTACTTTAAAAAAAGAGGATTTGAAGGCGGACAAATGCCCCTCCTTAGAAGAATACCTAAATTTGGCTTTAAAAACATTAATAAAATCGAATATGTACCAGTAAATATCAAAACTCTTGAACACCTGGCTACTACCTATAACTTAAAAAAAATTGATCCACAAGTATTATATGAATATGGTTTAATCAAAAAAAATAGTAAAGTTAAAATTTTAGGTACAGGTACTCTCACTCATAGTTTAGAAGTTTATGCTCATGCATTTAGTGGCACAGCAAAAAAAGCTATCTTAGAAAAAGAAGGTAAAGCTATTAAAATTGAAAAATAAATGAAGAAAATTATAGAAACTTTATCTAATATTATCAAAATCAATGAATTAAAAGAAAGATTATTATATACTTTTTATTTAATTTTAATTTACAGATTAGGCTCATACATCGTACTTCCAGGCATAGATCCAAAACAACTAGAAAACTTAAAAAGAGTTACTAGTGAAGGTGTATTAGGTTTATTAGATATGTTCTCTGGAGGAGCATTTTCTAATGCATCAATATTCGCTCTCGGAATTATGCCTTATATTTCTGCTTCAATTATTGTACAACTTTTAAGTGTTGCAGTACCTTATTTTCAAAAACTTCAAAAAGAAGGTGAAAGTGGAAGAAAAAAACTAAACCAAATAACAAGATATATTACAATTCTTGTATTATTAGTACAAACACCAAGTTATCTAACAAGTTTAAGATATACACTACCTGAATCCGCATTTATTTTAACAGGCAAAAGCTTTATTATTTCTAGTATGATGATACTTACAGCAGGTACTATGTTTGTAATGTGGCTCGGAGAAAAAATAACCGATAAAGGTATAGGTAACGGCGTTTCATTAATAATCATGATAGGTATCATAGCAAGATTTCCTCATGCCATAACTGCTGAAATAGAAACTAGATTATTAGGTACTGGAGGACTAATTGTAATACTATTAGAAATAATTTTCTTACTTTTAGTTATAGCATCAACTATAATGTTAATACAAGCAACAAGAAGAATACCTATACAATATGTAAAAAGAATTATAGGCAATAAACAAATTGGAGGTGTACGCCAATTTTTGCCATTAAAAATAAACGCAGCCGGTGTTATGCCTATTATTTTTGCTCAATCTTTAATGTTTATTCCAACCGTTCTAATAGGCTTTTCCACTGAAAGTAAACTAACAGGCTTTTTAGGTTCGCTTACAAATTTCACCAGTATAACATATAATATTATTTTCTTTATCCTCATTATATTTTTTACATACGTATATACCGCAATAATTTTTAACCCAATTCAAATAGCAGATGATTTAAAAAGAAATGGAGGATTTATCCCTGGTATAAAACCAGGAAAAAAAACAGCAGAATTTATAGATCAAGTAATATCTAAAATTACTCTACCTGGTGCTATATATCTTGGAATCATAGCAATAATGCCCGCTATTGCTGTAGCATTAGGAATAAATACTAGTTTTGCAAATTTTTTTGGCGGTACCTCTTTGTTAATAACAGTTGGAGTTGCACTAGATACATTACAACAAATAGAAAGTTATTTAATTATGAGGCACTATGACGGCTTTTTAAAATCAGGAAGAATTAAAGGAAGAATACCTCAATTAGCTTCAGTTTAATTTTTTTTATGAGTACAATAAAAAAAATATCTGAAATAGAAATAATTAAAGAAGCAGCAGACATACTTTCGCAAATGTTCGGTTTTATTTCTTACTACATAAAGCCAGGTATAAAATCTATTGAAATTGATGATCTTGCCGAAAAATTTCTTTTAAAAAAAAATGCTAAACCTGCATTTAAAGGTTATAATGGCTATCCAGCAACATTATGTATTTCTCCTAACGAAAAAGTAGTTCATGGTATCCCAGATGACTATACCTTTAAAGAAGGTGATTTAATATCTATAGATGGAGGAATTTTTTACAAAGGCTATTATGCTGATATGGCTTATACTTTTGCTATTGGTAAAGTAGAATATATTAAACAAAAACTTAGAAGTGTTGCTTATAAAGCTTTATTTTCAGGAATAATAAAAATTAAACCTGAAATTAGGACCGGAGACATAGGTCATGCCATTCAAAAACATGTTGAATCTAATGGTTTTTCTGTTGTAAGATGCCTTACTGGACATGGAATAGGAAAATATCTTCACGAAAACCCCATGATCCCTAATTATGGAGAACCAAACACTGGTGATATAATTAATAAAAATATGATTCTCGCAATTGAACCTATGGTTAATGCTGGTACCCATAAAGTTAAATTACTAAATGATAACTGGACATTTGTTACTGAAGATCTTATGCCAAGTGCTCACTTCGAACATACAGTTTTAGTTAGTGAAACTGGCTATAAAATTTTAACCTCATATAAATACATTAAAAATTAAAATATGGCTAAACAACAACCAATAGTAGTTGATGGCATTATTACTGAAGCATTATCAAATGCATTGTTTAGAGTTAAACTAGATAACGGCCAAATTGTTACTGCCCACCTATCTGGTAAAATGCGTCTTAATTATATAAAAATTTTACCTGGTGATAAAGTTAGAATTGAACTCTCTCCTTATGATTTAACTAAAGGTAGAATTATAATGAGATACTAAATATTATAAAACAAACTAACAATGAAAGTAAGAGTATCTTTAAAAAAAAGAAGTGAAAATTGTAAAATAGTAAGACGTAAAGGACGACTATATATTATTAATAAAAAAAATCCAAAATTTAAACAAAGACAACCTTAATTTTATGTTTTTAAAAAAAAAATTTTTTATAACTTTGCAAAAAATTTTATATGGCACGTATCGCTGGTGTTGATATACCTGATAATAAAATAGGGGAAGTAGCTCTTACATATATTTATGGGATTGGAAGAAGTACTGCAAGAAAAATTTTAAAAGAAACAGGAGTTCCACCAAATATAAAAGTTAAAGATTGGACAGATGAACAAGCTACAAAAATTAGAAATTATATAACACAAAATCTTAAGATAGAAGGTGAACTTCGTGCAGAAGTTCAAATGAATATTAAAAGGTTAATTGAAATTGGGTGTTATAGGGGTATTAGACATAAATTAGGCTTACCTGTTAGGGGGCAAAGAACAAGAACAAATGCCCGGACAAGAAAAGGGAAACGTAAAACAGTTGCTAATAAAAAGAAAGCTACTAAAAAATAATTAAATTAAAAAGCTATGGCTAAAAAAACATCAAAAACTTCTTCAGCAAAAAAGAAAAAAGTTAAAGTAGAACCAGTAGGAAGAGCATATATAACAACATCATTTAATAACATAATTATATCATTAACAAATAATAATGGAGATGTAATTTCATGGTCAAGTGCAGGAAAATTAGGGTTTAGATCTTCTAAGAAAAATACACCATATGCAGCACAAAAAGTAGCTGAAGACGTTGTTAAACCAGCTCTTGAATTAGGCTTAAAAAAAGTATCTGTATACGTCAAAGGTCCAGGTGCTGGAAGAGAAGCAGCAATAAGAACTCTTGCATCATCTGGACTAGAAATTACTGAAATTATAGATGTAACTCCACTACCCCATAATGGCTGTAGACCTCCCAAAAAAAGAAGAGTATAATTATAAAAATTAAAAAAATGGCAAGATATACAGGACCAAAAGTAAAAAAAGCTCGTCAAATTGGTGAACCTATATTTGGGCACAATAAGTATTTTGAAAGAAAAAAATATCCCCCAGGGATGCATGGCAAATCAAAAAAAAGAAAATATTCAGATTATGGCTTACAACTTAGAGAAAAACAAAAAGTTAAATTAATATATGGAGTCTTAGAAAGACAATTTAAAAGATATTTTGAGGAAGCTTCAAGAAGAAAAGGTAATACTGGTGAAATATTAATACAATTGCTTGAATCCAGACTTGATAATGTAGTATATAGACTAGGATTAGCAAAAACAAGAATGGCAGCTCGTCAATTAGTTACACATAGACATATACTTGTAGATGGAAAAATTTGCAATATACCATCTACTATTTTAAAACCTGGTGCTATCATAAGCGTAAAAGAAAAATCTAAAAACTTAAAAGTTATTCAAGAAAGCCTTACTGCTTCAAAACGTAACAAATACCCTTGGCTTGAATGGGATAGTAAAACTATGACAGGTAAATTCTTATGCATACCTGATAGAAAACTTATACCAGAAAATATTAATGAACAATTAATAGTTGAATTTTATTCTAAGTAAAAAATTAAAATTAAAAATAAAATCTTTAATTTTAAAGCTATGGGAGTAATTCCTTTTCAGAAACCGGATAAAGTATTAACTATAGAAGAAAGTAATAATTATGGTTGTTTTGAATTTAAACCTTTAGAACCGGGTTATGGTGTAACTATTGGAAATTCATTAAGAAGAGTACTTCTATCTTCTTTAGAAGGTTATGCTATAACAAAAATTAAAATAAATGATGTATTACACGAGTTCTCAACTATACCAGGCATAGTAGAAGATGTATCCGAAATAATCCTTAATCTTAAACAGGTAAGATTTAAAAAACATATTGAAGATATAGAAAGTGAAATAGTTAATATATCAATAATAGGACAAACTGAATTTAAAGCAAAAGATATAAATAAATTTACTTCTAATTTTACTGTAGTTAATGATGATCTAACTATTTGTCATTTAAACCCTGATGTTAGACTTAATTTAACTCTTTGGATAAATAAAGGAAGAGGTTATGTCACAGCAGAAGAAAATAAATCACCTAATGACCCAATAGGTATAATACCTATAGACTCAATATTTACACCAATAAAAAATGTAAAATATACTGTAGAAAATTACAGAATTGAACAAAAAACTGATTACGAAAAACTTATACTAGAAATAACCACAGATGGTACAATCTCACCTAAAGAAACTTTAAAAGAAGCTTCTAAAATTCTCATATATCACTATATGATTATAAGTGAAGATAAATTTTCTTATGAAATCGAAACAAAAGAAGAAAAACAAGAATTTGATGAAGAATACTTAAAAATTAGACAATTACTTAAAAATAAAATAGAAAATTATAATTTAACCTCACGTTCTCTTAATTGTTTAAAATCAATAGGGATAAATACATTAGGAGATTTAGTACAATATTCAAAAGAAGATTTATTAAAACTTAGAAATTTTGGAAAAAAATCATTATTAGAAATTGAAGAATTATTAAGTAATTTAGGTTTATCATTATCTATGGATATAAGTAAATATAAATTAGATAAAGGATGAGACATAATAAGAAGCATTTAAAAATTAGTAGAAAAAAAGAACATCGTTTAGCAATGTTGGCTAATATGAGTGTGTCTTTAATTAAACATAAGAGGATATTTACTACTCTGGCAAAAGCAAAATTATTAAGAAAATATATAGAGCCATTATTAACAAGAGCTAAAAAAGATACTACTCATAACAGAAGACATGTATTTAGTTTCTTAAAAAATAAAGAAGCAATTAAAATACTATTTAATGAAATAGCCCAAAAAATAGCTAATCGTCCAGGAGGTTATACTAGAATACTAAGAGTAGGTAATAGAAAGGGTGATAATGCAAAAATGTGTTTAATTGAACTTGTAGATTTTAATCCTTACATTGACCAAGAAAATTTACAAGCACAAAAAAAACAAACTATAAAAAAAGTTAGAAGAGGAGGTAAAAAGAAAAAATCCCAAACAACTCAAACAGCAACTACTACTTAAGGTCTTATTAAAAAATGGAAAAATTCTATAAATGCTACGGTAGAGGTATTATAATTTATATTACTGAAGATAATAATTGTAAAGTAAAATTCCTAAAAGGTTCTAAAAAGCATGATGTATATTATTACTTACCAGAAAATTTTCAATCACCTTTCACACAAAAATATGTTGAAGTCCGTTTTAAAAATACAAGAAAAGATATTTATTTAAATAATACTGGATTAAACCTGAAAATTAATGATATAATTGTAGTAGAAACCTTAATTGGAGAATATGATATTGGTATAGTAAGTTCTTTAGGTGAGTTTATTTATAACCAAATAATAACAAAAAAAATAGATCCTCAAAATATAAAATTAAAAGTATTAAGAAAAGCAACACAATCTGATATTAGAAAATGGTACGAAGCTATTCAATTAGAAGAATATACAATGCTAAAGGCAAGACAAATTGCCAAGTCTTTAGACTTAAACATGAAAATAACAGATGTTGAGTATCAAGGAGATAAATTAAAAGCTACATTTTATTTTATAGCAGAAGATCGAGTTGATTTTAGACAGCTTATTAAAATCTTAGCATCTGAATTTCATATTAAAGTTGAAATGAGGCAAATAGGTGTAAGACAAGAATGTGGAAGGATAGGAGGAATTGGCACGTGTGGAAAACCTCTTTGTTGTTGTTCTTGGCTGAAAAAATATGATAGTGTCCTCACTTCTTGTATAGAAATACAAGAATTAACAGCTAACCCACAAAAACTAACAGGCCAATGTGGTAAATTAAAATGTTGCCTAAACTATGAAGTAGACCTCTATTACGAATTTAAAAAATCTTTACCACCAAATTATCAAACTTTATACTTTTCCGAATTAACTCTTTATTATCAAAAATTCGACTTGTTCAATAAATTATTATATTATAGTCCAGAAAAAGAAAGTCTTATTAACCTAATCCCTTTTACATTAGAAAAAGTAAAAGAAATTGTAGAATTAAATTCAAAAAATATACTTCCAGAATATAGCGAATATACCTCTATTAAATTAAAAAAAAGTAAACATACTAAATAATGGATCTATACACACAAATTGTTAATTTAAAAGATTCCTTTTTACTAATAGCAGGACCTTGTGTTATTGAAGATTATGAAACTACCTATAAAATAGCACAAGAATTAAAAAATATTTCATTAGAATTAAATTTATTATTTATTTTTAAAGCTTCTTACAAAAAAGCCAACAGAACAAATATAAATTCATTTACTGGTATTGGCGATTTAAAAGCACTTAAAGTATTAAAAGAAATTAAAGAAAAATTAGGTTTATATGTTTTAACAGATATTCATTCTCCAGAAGAAGCAAATTTAGTAAAAAATTATGTAGATATTATACAAATTCCAGCATTTTTATGTAGGCAAACTGAATTACTACTTGCTGCAGGTAATACTGGCTTAATAGTAAATATCAAAAAAGGACAATTCGCTTCACCTTACACTATGAAATTTGCAGCAGAAAAAGTTAAGTTTACTGGTAATAATAGAATTATGCTTACAGAACGTGGCACAATGTTTGGTTATTATGATTTAATTGTAGATTTTCGTTCTATTCCAATTATGCAATCCTTTGGCTATCCAGTAATAGTAGATGTTAGTCATTCATTACAAATACCTAATACCCCATCTGGTTATAGTTTAGGAACTAACTCTTATACAGAATTATTAGCAAAAGCTAGTATCTCTGTTGGCGCTAATGGTATATTTATTGAAACTCACCCTACCCCCTCTAAAGCCTTATCAGATAGTCAAACAATGTTTTCTTTACATGAAATTAAACCATTATTATTGAAACTTCTAAAAATAAAAAAATCTCTCGAATAGTGTTCTATATACCTGATAATTATATTATTGATTTCATTAAAAAAAAATTTAAAAGTTATCCAGAAAAAATTTATCCTCTAAACGCTAATGCTTCTAACAGAATCTACTACAGATTTTTTATAAATAATAAATCTTTCATTTTAACCATAAACAATAACATCGAAGAAAATAAATCTTTTTTCTATGTACAAAATTTTCTTAAAAAAAATTCTATTAATGTACCTGATATATATTTCATAAGTAAAAACAAAAAAATTTACATACAACAAGATTTAGGAAATACAACACTATGTCAATATTGTAATAAGTTTGCTAATAAACCTGAAGAAATTCTCAATATATATAAAAAAGTTGTTTTAGATTTAATTAAAATTCAAAATTTACCTCTAATAAAGTTTAACTCAAATAAGTTTTTTCAGGTAAAAAGTTTTAACAAAAAAACAATTTTTTTTGACTTGAATTATTTTAAGTATTTTTTTTTAAAATTATTTCAAATACCTTTTAACGAAATAAAATTAGAAAAAGATTTTAACAAACTAACATCATTATTAATAAAGCCAAGGAAAAATTTTTTTGTTTATAGAGATTTTCAATCAAGAAATATAATTTTATTTGAAGATAAATTATATTATATTGATTTTCAAGGTGCAAGACGTGGTTCATTGTATTATGATATAGCATCTTTACTTTATGACAGTAAAGTGAATTTAAATTACAATTTAAAAATCAAACTTTTAAAATATTATTACGAAAACAATAATTTAATAAATAACGATTTTGATGAATTTCTTCAATATTTTTTCATTTATTCATTATTCAGAAAATTACAATCTTTCGGTACTTATGGTTTTAGAGGAAAATTTGAAAATAAAATATATTTTCTTCAAAGCATACCAACAGCCATTAAAAATGTAAATGAAAT
>Ga0197143_1001636_pt1 | contig 18480 bp, 30 predicted proteins | sample GBS70_MetaG_FD_148603 | JGI IMG/M metagenome (GOLD analysis project Ga0197143, IMG submission 148603) | Sediment microbial communities from Great Boiling Springs, Gerlach, Nevada, United States - GBS 70_MetaG | ecosystem: Environmental > Aquatic > Thermal springs > Hot (42-90C) > Sediment...
TACATCAACAAAATACCAATTGCTTATCCCAGAATTTCCGCTAGGCCCAACAACATCATAAAGTATTTCATTAGGCCTTGTTAAGATATAAAAAGTTACGTTAGCACCATTAGCCCTAGTTCCATCACAGGCATCCAAAACCTTTCCCAAAACACCATGAGTAGTTCCTGCATTCGAAAAGTTAATACAGAAAATTAAAAAAAGGCCAAAGAAGATAAGAAAAACAAAGAAATTATCTTTAATCATCCTTGCAATCACTTTTTTCTTTTTTATATTTTCCATTTTTCTTTTATGAATAGCATAAAAACTAATGCATGATAGGCAGGGAAAAATAAAAGCAAGAGAATTGAAACAATTAAATTAAGGCCAGGAATTAAATTAAAAATAAAGGATACAATTCCTTGAGCTACTATTGGAATAACAAACAAACCAAACGTTTGCCAATAATTCTTTATTGTGTTTTGTATTGTAATTTTTAAAGCATCGATAATGTTTATTTTGTTATATATTAGAGCATATTGGGTTGGAAAAATAAAAGTTAGAAGGAAAGGATAAGCAATTAAAAAGATTAAAAATAAAGCTAAGCCTAGGATGGGGGTTTTAAAAATTAAGGCAAGAGGTATTAAAAAATATATGGCTGATAAAATTATTATAACAACAAAAAATATCAAAATCTTCCAGAATTGTAAACCATAAACAAAACATTTCTTTAAAATTTCTTTTTTATCTTTTCCTTTAACAATATCTGCAGCAAAGGTTAAGGTTGATGTATAGAAAAAGAGATAGATGAGATATAAAAGGATGGAAAAGATAACTAAAGCTATAAATAATTTAATGAAAAAATCTAAGAATAATTGTGGATTTTGATATGCAATAAAAGATATTAATTCTGTTGTGTATTCTTCTCTATAACCCAAAGCTGAAAAGAAAGAAAAAAGTTGGGAAAAGAAGACCAAAATAAAGATTATTGAAAAAATGATAGAGATTATAAAGAAAGCCAGGATAGGTAAAGCGATATGTAAATTTTTAAAGTAAAGGTTAAAAGGATCAACCAAAAAATCTAAAAATTTTCTCTTTTTTGATTTTTTTTCTCTACTCTTATCTTTCATTTTTAAATTTTCCTTCATTTTTAAAAATTTAAAAATTTTTGAAATATTTTAAAAAATATAAATTTTGAATTTTTAAATCTTTTTTTAAATATTTTTTTGAATTATTTGAATCTTTTAAAATTCCTACTAGAATATTAAAGAAAGTATTAAAATATTAAAGCAAGTCAAAAAAATTTAAAAAGAAAGAAAAAATAAAAAGAAAGAAAAAGGTATGAAAATGGAAGAGGTGAGTTTCGAGGAATGGAAAAGGCTAAAGTTAAAAGTTGGAAGAATATTAGAGGTTGAAGATATACCTAATGCAGATAAACTTTATTTGCTAAAAATTGATGTTGGAGATAAAAAAATACAAGTTGTGGCAGGGATAAAGAAATATTATAAGAAAGAGGAATTAAAAAATATGCTATGTATAGTTTTTGTAAATCTTAAACCAGCCCTAATTAGAGGAATAAAAAGTGAGGGCATGATCCTAGCAGCTGTAAATAAAAATAAGGATAAAGTTTGTTTGTTACAGCCAGAAAAACAAATAGAAGTTGGAAGTGATGTAGAATAACATTTATGAAGGATACCACAAACATCCTAGATAGTATTTCCAACATAGCCAATCGTTCTTGTCTTTTTCTCACAAACTATACAATTTCCTTCTTTTTCTTCTTTCAAATCTGTGCCAAAGATTTCTATGCTTACCTTGCTTTTCCCCAAATCTTTTATAGCATCCCAACATTCTCCACTTCCACAATAATAAACCTTTACAACTTTTTTGTTTTTTATATGCTTCATTATGTTTTCTTTTTTTTCTTCAAAAACTATGTTATCTTGCAAAACCTTTTTTGCTTTTTCTAACATCTCTCTAGAGATACTTTCAAGAATATCTTTTATCTCTTCAATACTTCTTATCTTTAATTTCTCTCTTGTATTTCTTTTGAAAATCGTTAAATAGCCTTCATCTATTTCTTTTTTTCCTACCTCTATCCTTATCGGAACTCCTTTAACTTCATACTCATAAAACTTTTCACCAGGTGTTTTTTCACTATCATCCACAAGTACTCTTATACCTTTTTCTCTTAATTTTTCCTCAACTTCTCTTACTTTTTTTAATATCTTTAAATCCTTTTGGTTTATTGGTATTATCACTACTTGCCATCTTGCTATCTCTGGTGGCAAAACCAAACCAAAATCATCTCCATGGGTTGTTATTATAGCTACCAAAAGCCTTGCGCCATTCCCAGTACATACTTGCCACACATATTTTTCCTTTCCATCCCTATCTTTAAACTTAATATTAAATTTTTGTGCATAAGCCTGGCCCAAATTATTTATGCTTCCATTCTCCATAACTTTGCCATTTGGTAGATAGCTATAGTATTCTATAGCTCCGATAGCTCCAGGGAAAATTTCCCATGGTGGCTTTACAACTTTTATTGGGGCTATGCATAGCCTTCTCCACAACTCATCATAAATTTCTATGTGTAACTTTACTTCATCTTCTGCTTCTTTTTTATTAGCAAAAGCACAATGTATTTCATGCCATACAGTAATTTCTCTATCCCTTATCAAAGGCCTTGTATGTTTTGTTTCATACCTAAAGCTGCTAACAGTTTCATAAATTTTTAATGGCAAATCTTTATAGCTTCTTATCCATAAGGAAAACATAGGATACATAGCTGGCTCTCCAGTTGGCCTCAAAATATATCCTTCTCCTTTAATAAAAAAAGCCTGTTTGTTAAAAGCATCCCACCAACTATCATTTTTCTTTGCATAAGAAACTGGAACTAGCAATGGAAAATACATTTCCTCTATCCCATTCTCTTTAAAAAGCTCATCCCATATTTTTTTTATCCTCAACATAATATCATATCCGTAAGGCTTCCAAACAAAACAGCCTTTAACATTATACCTCTTATCGATCAAATCAGAAATAAACAAAAGCCTATTATACCATTTACTAAAATTTTTTTTGCTTGGCAAAAATTTTGGTTTTTTTGGATTTTTCATTATTCTTTTACTTTTTCTTATTTTTAATTTTTACTTTTCAACAACATCAAAAAGATTTTAAAGTTTTTTTATTTTAAATTTTTATGGAAATAAAAAGAGATTCTTCTTGGTTTATCGTTGAAGAGGTTAGTGAAAATGGAAAATTATGGAAAACTAATTATGGTATATTAGAGAAGATAAGGGATAAAATTTTTCTTTTAAGAAATAAAAATAGAAAAGCAAAATTCTTGCATGCAACGCTTGTAAAAAATAATATCTCAACACTCGATGCTGTAAAATATATAGCAAGCAAGTTGCATAAAGGAATAAAGCAAATAGGGTTTGCTGGAAATAAGGACAAAAGAGCAATAACAAGCCAGAGAATAAGCATAAAAAATGTTGATGTAAATAAAGTAATGATTAAGCATAAAAATTTTTTTCTGAAAAATTTTTCTATAGAAGATGGGCCTTTATCGATAGGTATGTTAAAAGGAAATAGATTTAAGATAAAGGTTTGTTTGGATGAAAAAGAAAAAGAAATTTTTGAAAATAACTTAGAAAGTTTGTTAAGAGGGAGGTTAAAAGTATTAAATTATTTTGATGAACAGAGGTTTGGAAAAGCAAGGAACAACCACATAATCGGAAAAGAAATAATGAAGAAGAATTATGAAGAGGCTGTAAGGCTTATCCTTTGTAGTTATGGAAACATGGAAAATGAAAAAATAAAGGAAATTAAAAGGTTTATAAGGGATAATTGGGGGGATTTTAAAGTTATAAGGGAAAAAATAAGAGAAAAGAGATATAAAAAAATCAGGCCAAAAATTTTGAACGAAATAAAAATAATAAACACTTTAGTTGATAAAAAAGATTATCTTGAAGCTCTGAAAAGGTTGAAAAAGAAAGATTTGCTAATCTATATCCATGCATATCAATCCTACTTATTCAATCATTTGTTAAGAGAAGTAAAGGAAAGAAGGATAGAGATTGATAAGTTGCCTATTATTGGATATGAGACTGATATAGAGAAATATAAGGTTAAGGAAATAATAAAAGAGATAATGAGGAAAGAAGGTATAAGTAAAGAAGATTTCAAAATCCCTGCATTAAACATATTTGAAAGAGGAACAGAAAGGAATGCTATAGTTAACATTCAAAACTTGAAGGTAAAAAAAGAAGGGAATTTTTATAATTTAAGCTTTTTCTTGCCAAAGGGAAGTTATGGTACTATGGTCTTAAAATTTTTATCTGTATAGATTTAATTAATAGAAAAATGGAAGAAGAAAACATAGAAAAGATTATCGAAAAGATAGAGAATGAAAAATTTAAAAATAGCAGCAAGAATCATTGCTACAAATCATAGATGTGATAATGCCATAAAATCTTTGGAAAAGTTGGAAAGTATTATGAATATCTATGAGATGAATTGTGGATTAACTAACGAAAGTATAAAACTTTATAATGTTGGAAAAAATTTGAAAGAGATTGGAAAAAATTTGAAAATCGAAAGATTGTATTTTATAGCTGCAGATTTTTATTTGTTGGCTGCAAAATTTTTAAATATAATTTATCTAGAATGATTTATTATAATACTGCTTTAGAAACCTTAAAAGAAATTAATGTTAATATAAAAGTTCCACATGCAAAAAAGCTCGATTTGGACGATGAGAGTATCGAAGATGTAAGATTAGAAGTTTTAAAGGTTTTTTTGGAATATTAGTTTTAGAATTTTAGGTTTTAGAATTTAAAGTCAATTTTTCGATAAAAATAAAATTTAAAAATGTTGATAAGATAAATAAGCATGGGAAAGAGAATAATCCAACAAAGGAGAGGAAAAGGTAGCCCAACGTATAGAGCTAAAAAGAAGACTTTTAGCATTAAGGTAGCTTATCCATCTGTTGAAGGAATTGGAAAAATTATAGATATAATTCATAGTTCTGCACATAATGCTCCTTTAGCAAAAATAAAAGTAGATGGAAAGATTTTTTATAACATAGCCCCTTTATATGTATACAAAGGTCAAACAATAGAGATAGGACAAAATGCTAAGCCAGAAGTAGGAAATATTTTGCCTTTAGCCAATATTCCTGTTGGTGCCGACATTTTTAATATCGAGATATTGCCAAATGATGGAGGAAAACTTGCTAGAGCTTCTGCAGCAAAAGTTATAAAGAAAGAAAATGATGGGGTAACTGTTTTGTTACCTAGTAAAAAAGAAAAAAAGTTTCCCTTGTTGGCAAGAGCAACTGTTGGTATTCCTGCGGGTGTTGGAAGAACTGAGAAACCTTTTGTTAAAGCTGGAAATAAATGGTATAAAATGAAGGCAAAAGGAAAACTTTATCCAAGAACAAGCGCTGTTAAGATGAATGTTGTTGACCATCCTTTTGGTAGTGGAAGAGGAAAACATAAAAAGCATAAAATTGCACATTGGAATGCTCCTCCAGGAGCAAAGGTTGGCCTTATAAGACCTAAAAGAACAGGAAGAAAGAAAAAATGATAGAGAAAATAGAAGCAAAAGAATTTTTGTTTAGAGGAAAGAGTTTAGAGGAAATTAAAAAAATGGATTTGAAAGAGTTTGCCATGTTGGTTAAAAGTAGAGAAAGAAGAAGTTTGTTGAGACAAGTTGATAGATATAAAGATTTTTTGAAGAGAATAGAAAAAAAAATAAAGAAGGGAAAACCGATAAGGACACATTGGAGGGATGCCGTAATCATTCCACAATTATTGGGTTTAACTATATACGTGCATAATGGAAAAAATTTTGAGCCTGTAAAAATTACTGAAGAAATGTTGGGTCATAGATTAGGAGAATTTGCACTAACAAGAAAAGAAGTTAAGCATAGTGCTCCAGGTGTAGGAGCAACAAAAAGTTCTGCATTCTTATCTGTAAAGTAAAATGAAATAAGATAATTCTAATAATTATAAATATTTGATAAAGAAAACCCTAAAAGAAATAAAAATGAGTAAGGAAATAGAAAGGAAAGAGGAAAGAAAGGTTGAGGAAGAGGAGAAGGGAGAGGAGGGGAGAGAAAAAAGAGGGGAAGAAAAAAGTAAGGAAGGAAGTGAAAGTGAAGAAAAAAAGGAAGGAAAGAGAAGTGAAGAAAAAGAGAAAAAGGACGAAAGCAAAATCGAAAAAGAAATAGAAAAAGAAATAAAGAGAAAAAGGGATTTTGTTATTGCAAGAGCTTATGATTTGCCTATATCAACAAAAAAGGCTGTGGCAATATGTAAAGCTATTAAAAATCTAAAGTTAAGAAATGCAATAGAAACACTTGAAGATGTTAAGAAGTTAAAAAAGGCAATAGCCATGAAAGGAGAAATTCCTCATAGAAAAAAAGGTCAGAGATTGAGCAAACACGTTCAAGGAAGATTCCCTTCTAAAGCTGCTAAATACTTTATAAAAGTTTTAAACCAAGCAAAAGCCAATGCAATCCAATTAGGTTTTGATGAAGATAAAATATATCTTAGTAAAATAAAAGCAGATAAAGGATCCACAATTTATAGACCTGGAAGGTTTTTTGGAAGAAAATTTAAAAGGACACACTTATATGTTGAAATAAGAGAAAGATGATAGAAAAAAAAATTATAGAAACTCAAAAGCAAGAATTTAAGATTAAGGAGTATATAAAAAATAAATTTGAATATATTTCTGATGTAAAAGTGGAAAGAATTCCTTTAGGAGAAAAGGTTGTTATAAAATCTGGAAAACCAAGAACAATAAAGAGAGAAGATATAGAAAAATTGTTAGAGGTATTAAAGAACGATTTTAAATTAGAAAACCCAAAAATAGAAATTGTTCCAATAGAAAATTTTTTTTTAGATGCTGAATGTGTGGCAGAATATATAAAAAAAGCTCTAGAAAGATATGGGCCTTTATCCTTCAAGGTTTATGCTTATCGGGCTTTGGAAAAAATAAAAAAGGCAGGAGCTATTGGGGCTGAAATAAGGCTTAGCGGAAAGTTGCCAAGCGAAAGAGCAAGAACCTGGAGATTTCATTTTGGTTATATGATTAAAAGTGGGAAATATAGGGAAGAACTTGTTGATTATGCTAAAAAACAAGCATTCACAATTCCAGGAGTGATCGGAATAAAGGTTTCCATAATAAAATCAAAGGAAGTGCCAGATAAAATAGAATGATATAAAATAGAATGATAATGTTAGAATGAGTATAATAAGGAAAAGAGAATTACAAAACATGACAAAAGAAGAATTATTAAAAAAGCTTAAAGATTTGGAATTAGAATTAATAAAAGAAAAGGCAAAAAAATATGGACAAGGAGTTAGTATAAAAACAAAAGAAATTAAGAAAACAATAGCAAGAATTAAAACTCTTTTGAGTTCAAAATATAATTATAAAATTTGAAATGGAAATTTGTCCAAGGTGTGGATTGCCAAAATCTGCTTGTGTTTGTGAAGCTTTGATAAAAGAAAGGCAGAAGATAGTAATAAAGAAAGAAAAAAGGAGTTTTGGAAAGAATGTTACGGTCGTAACAGGGATAAAGGATATTGATATAAAACAACTAGCAAAAACTTTAAAACAAAAGTTGGCTTGTGGAGGGACTGTTAAAGATGATAGTATAGAGTTGCAAGGAGACCATGCAAGAAGAGTTAAGGAGGAGTTGATAAAGCAGGGGTTTAGTGAAGAATTAATAGAAATAATCGAGTGAAATTTTTAATAAAAAATGGAAAAATGGAAAGGTTTTCAATAGGTAGAACTTTAGTTGGTAAAATTGTGGAAATTTTTTACTCAAAAAATAAAAATGAAATTGGAATAAAAGGGAGATGTGTGGAAGATAGGGCAAATATTTTGGTTATAGCAACAGAAAAAGGAGAGAAAAAAATAATTAAACAGAATGCCTGGTTTGTAATATATACTAATAATTATAAAATTTTGGTTGAGGGAAAAGAAATTGTTGGAAGAATTGAAAGAAGGTTGAAAAAATGAGAAAAGGAAAAGAAAAAAAGGAAAATATAGGAAATATACAACAAAAAAAGCTAAAGATTCTTTTATTAGATAATGAGCAAAGATGGCATGATACAATAGAAAAAGAGCTAACTAGTTATGCTGAAGAAAAAGGTTTTGAGATTGAGATATTACATGCTTATAGTCCTGATGAAGCTATCAACATTTATGAGAAAGAAAAAATTAAGCCTAATTTAATAATATCTGATGTAAGTATGACAGATATAGGACATGTCAGTGATAAAGATGGAATTTATAAATTTGTAAAGCCGCTAAGAGAAAAATATGAATATAAAGGAAAGATTATTGTTGTAACATCTGGAGAATTTGACATTTTGGTAGAGGCTTTTAAAGCAGGAGCCAATTATTGTGTGAGAAAACAAAAGTTAGAAGAGCTCAAGAAAGCTATCGATGAGCTAGAGGAAAAGAAAAAGTAGAGTAGAGAAAAAGAAAGGAACAACAAGAGAAAAAAAGAAGATATATCTCGAAAAGATTTAAAAATATAAAATAAACCTTTCAAGTTTAAAGATAAGGAAAGAATTGAAGTGTTCATTAATATAAATTGAAAAGATATTTAAAAATTTAAAAATACAACAAAATCTTTCATTGTAAGGATAAGGAAAGAAATGAGACATTCTTTAATAATTTTATTTTGATTTAATAATTTTATTTGAAAGGGTATTGAAAGGGTAAAAATATAAAGGATAAAATTTTTCATGGAGTGTAAGGATAAGAAAAAAGAAAAATGTTCTTTAATAATTTTGATTAATATTTTATTTTGAAAAGATTTAAAAATATAAAGGATAAAATTTTTCATGGAGTGTAAGGATAAGAAATGCCCTTTTCATGGAAATGTAAAAGTTAGAGGTAGGAAGTTTGTAGGAATAGTTAAAAGAAAAAACGTCAAGCAAAAAAAGATAACTATAGAATTTGAAAGATTTATTTATGTTAAAAAATATGAAGGATATTTGAAAAAGTTTACAAGGATTCATGCCCATCTGCCTGATTGTATGCAAGACAAAGTTGAAGTTGGGGATAAAGTAGAAATAGGCGAAACAAGGCCTTTAAGCAAAATGATCCATCATGTTTTAATAAAAGTTATAAAATGAGAAAATTATAAAGAATTACAAAATGATAGCTGTTAAAGCAAGAATAACTAAAGGGTTGAAGATAGGTAGCTTGATCAATGTAGCAGATAATAGTGGAGCAAAGAAAGTTAAAATTGTGAGTGTGATTGGGGGTAGAGGAAAAACAAAAAGAAAAAGACAAATTAGTTGTGGTGTTGCAGATTTAATAAAAGTTAGTGTTAGAGAAGGGCTTAGTGAATTGAAAAAGCAAGTTCATCATGCTGTAATAATAAGACAAAGAATGCCTTACAGAAGGCTTACAGGTGAAAGAATTGCTTTTGAGGATAATGCCTGTGTTTTACTTAAAGATGAAAAAGGTAATCCTAGAGGTACTTTAATTAAGGGGCCAATAGCAAGAGAAGTTGCAGAAAGATGGCCTTTTGTAGCTAAAATAGCTAAGATGATAGTATAAAATGAAAAAATGGAGTAAATATTGGAAAAGTAGCAAAAGTCCAAGAAAACAAAGAAAGTATAGGAAACATGCGCCATTACACATTAGACATAAATTTTTATCTGCAAACTTAAGTAAAGAGTTAAGGAAAAAATATGGAAAAAGAAGCCTTAGCTTAAGAAAAGATGATATTGTTAAAATCATGAGAGGAAAATTTAAAGGAAAAACTGCAAAAGTTGAGAGAGTAGATTTAAAAAAATTGAAGGTTTATTTAGAAGGTATTAATGTAACTACGCAAGCTGGAGTAAAGAGACCCATACCCATAGATCCTAGCAACTTACAAATTATAGAATTAAATTTGAGTGATAAAAAAAGAGTTGCGAAATTGGAAAAAAGATAAAATGCACCTCAAAACACTTAGCACACCTGCAAGTTGGCCAATAGAAAGAAAAAAGACAGTTTGGATAACCAAGCCATTATCTCCTCATCCAATAGAATTCTGTTTACCTATAAACATAATTTTGAGAGATATTTTAAAAATAACAAGGAATACGAGAGAGACAAAAAAATTATTGATTAATAGTGAGATAATGGTGGATAATAGAAGAGTGAAGAATTATAGATATGGTGTTGGACTTTTTGATAGATTGTTTTTTAAAGAAACTGGTGAGTGTTATACAATAATAATTACAAAGAGAAAAAAATTGAAAGTTATTAAGCTTGATACAGAAAAGTTTGTCAAGCCATTGAAGATAAAGAGGAAAGTAGTAATAAAAAAAGGAAAAATACAATTAACATTCCATGATGGAAGAACAATGATTGCGGATAATAGCTTAAAAGTTCATGATTCTATTTTATTAGATTTGGAAAAGAAAAAGATTTTAAGACATTTACCATTAACAAAAGGAGCCATTGTTTATATTATAAAAGGAAAGTATACAGGATGTATAGGAACTTTTGAAGAAAGAATGATAAAAAATAAAAGATTTGGGATTGTGAAAATAGATGATAAAAAAGTAGAAATTCCTTTATCAAGCATCTTTGTTATTGATGAAAAGAATAAGGAAATTATAGAGAAGAATTTAGAATAAATTTTTTTAGAATAAATTTTATTTTAAAAAAGTTTATTTCAGAAGATTTTATTTTAAAAAATTTTATTTCAAAATTTTTATTTCAAAACTTTAAAGATAGAAAGATTAATAATGTTTGAATGAAAAAATAGATATCTCTTTTATTTCAAAAAAGTTTATCTCAAAAATTTGTTATTTAAAACTTTGGAAAGATAAAAAATTAATAATGTTTGAATGAAAAAATAGACACCAATAGACATCTCGTTCCATGCTTATCTTTATTTTCTCTCAAGTTCTAAGCTATTATGAAGTTGAAAACCTTTTAAAAACCATATATTATCACAAAGAGAAAAAAATTTTAAAAAAATATTTAAATTTTGTTATTAATTTTTTCTTTCCTTCTTATTCTCTTGAAAAACAAAAAAATATTTAAAATAAATTGATATTCCTAAAAATGGAAAGCAAAGATAACCCCATAAGCAAGGAAATATTTGTAGAGAAAGTTGTTTTACATGCAACCACAAGTGATGTTGAAAAGTTAGATAGATATAGAAAGTTGCTAGAATATTTAACCCAAAGAAAACCTGCAGTAACAAAAGCAAAGAGAAGAATAGAAGCTTTTAGGATTAGAAAAGGCCTAGTGATAGGATATAAAGTAACGTTAAGAAAAAAAGAGGCTGTAGAAAAGTTAAAAGTTTTATTGGCTGGGATAAAGCATGAATTAAAAAGTAGTCAAATAGGTAGTGGAGTGGTTAATTTTGGGATAAAAGAATATATAACCCTTCCAAATTTTGAATATAGAAGAGATATTGGTATCCTTGGCTTTGATGTTTCTGTTGTGTTGGCAAAGAAAGGTAAAAGAGTTGAATATAGGAAAAGATGCAAAGCAAAAGTAGGGAAGAAACAAAAAGTTACAAAAGAAGAAACAATCGAGTTTTTGAAAAACAAGTTTGGAGTTAAAATTGTTTGAATATAATTCTAAGCTAAAATCGCTTAAAGAATGTTAGAGAATGAAAAAGGTTTGTTCTGAGTAAATTTTAAAAAGTTAAAAAATAAATTAGATAATGCCAGCAAGTGATTGGAGAAATTTGCTAAAGCAGTTGAAAGCAAAGCCACAATTACTTAGACGTTTTTATAAATATAATAAGCCAAAAGATAGAAAATTTGGTGTTGCTGCTTTTAAATGTGAAAGATGTGGTAGGTTTGGAGCCCATATACATAAATATGGGCTTCGTTTTTGTAGGCAATGTTTTAGGGAAATTGCAGAAGAATTAGGATTTAAAAAGTATGGATAAAATGGTGGTAAGAGATTGGTTGAGTAATGGGCTTAATCATATAATGAATTGCTTAAGGGTGAATAAAAAGGAGGTTGAAGTATGGCCGATAAACAACCTTATGCTAGAAGTACTTAAAATTATGAAACAACATGGATACATAGAAAATTTTAAAGTTATAGAAGAGAACAAAAAAAGAGGAGTAAAGCTTAAAATAGGAAATTTGCATGAATGTAAAGCTATAAAACCAAGATATGTTGTAAGAAAAAAATTTTATGATAAATATATAAGAAGGTTTTTGCCATCGAAGAATATAGGTATAATCATAGTTTCAACAAACAAAGGCTTAATGACCCATCATGAAGCAATGGAAAAAGGTTTAGGCGGGGTTTTAATAGCTTATTGCTTTTAGTTTTTCTCAAAAGATTTAAAAAATAAAAATTTTTACTAAAAAATGAGAAAGGACATAGTAGAGAGTATAAGTGTAAATAACTATAAGGTTGAAGTAGAGAGAAGGGGGTTTAGGTTTAAGATAAAGATTACAAAGGATGATAAAAGTTTAGAGAGAGAATTCAAGATTAGTAAAAGAATAAAAGTAAAGCTTGAAGGAAATACTATAATTCTTGAATCAAAAAATGCAACAAAAAAAGAAAAAAAGATTATCAAAACTATAAAAAGCCATATAAAGAATATGTTAAAAGGACTAGAGAAGGAGTGGGTTTATAAACTAGAAATATGCTATAGCCACTTTCCTATAAGCGTAAGCATAGATAATCAAAACAAACAAATAGTTATAAAAAATTTTTTTGGAGAAAAAAAGCCAAGATATGCTAAACTTTTAGATGGTGTGGACGTGGAAATAAAAGGAAATATCATAGAAGTTAAAAGCCATGATAAAGAACTTGCAGGAATGCAAGCTGCATTGATAGAAAATGCAACAAGAATAACAAAAAGAGATAGAAGAATATTTCAAGATGGTATATGGATAATAGAAAAAGCTGGAAAGCCTGTTTAAAATGAAAGACATAATGGAAAAGATTAAGGAAAGAAAAAGAAAAAAGAAAAGAAAGCCAAAATATATAAGGCAAGATTGGTGGAAAAAAAGTAGATTAGGCAGAAGAAGAAAGAAAAAACAGAAGTGGAGAAGACCGAAAGGAAGGCATAGTAAAGTAAGACTAAGAAGAAAAGGAAAACCAAAAAGGCCAGAAGTCGGATATGGCAGTCCAAAAGAGGTTAAAGGAACTATTAAAGGTTTAAGGCCTATTCTTGTAAAAAACATAAAAGATTTAGAAGGAATTGATAAAGAAAAAGAAATTGCCATTATTAGTGCCAATATTGGAAAAAGAAAGAAGATAGAGATATTAAAGAAATGTTTAGAGCTTGGGTTGAAAACAAATATAAATATAGAAAAATTCTTCAAGAAAGTTGAGGAAGAGAAGAAAGTTAAAGAGATTGTTAAAGAAGAGGAAAAGAAAAAAGAAGAAGAGAAGAGAAAGGAGGAAGAGGAAAAAGTTAAGGAAAAAGAAGAGATAAAGGAGGAAGAGGAAAAAGAAAAAAAGGAAATTGAAAAGAAAATTGAAAAGGAGAAAGAAGAATTAAAGAAAATAGTAGAAACAAAAAGGGAAAAAATAAGTAAGGCAAAGGAAATAAAGCCGTTTAGGATGAGTCTAGAAAAATGAGCCTGAAAATGCAAAGGAGGATAGCTGCTGAAATTTTGGGAGTAGGTATAAATAGAGTGAAGTTTAATCCTGAAAGGTTGAAAGATATAGAGGAAGCTATAACAAGGAAGGATATAGAAGAGCTAATAAAAGAAAAAGCAATAACGAAAAGGCCTATAAAAGGGTATAAAAGAAGGGCTGGAAGAAAAAGACAAAAAAGAAGGAAAAAAAGAAGAAGAGGAGAAGGAAGAATAAGAAAAAAAGTAAAGAATAGAAAGCAAGAATATATAATTTTAATAAGAAAATTAAGAGCTTATTTGAAAAAATTAAAAAAAAGAGGAGTCATAAGTAGAGAGAATTACAATAAGCTTAGAAAACTGGCAAAGGCTGGAATGTTTAAAAGTGTAAAAGAATTGGAAGAATATATAAACATTAATCTTAAAAAATGATAGTAAAAAAAAGGAGAAGAAGGGAAGGAAAAACTAATTATAGAAAAAGATTAAGGCTGTTAGAGAGTGGAAGGCCAAGATTAGTAGTTAGAAAAACGAATAGATATATTATAGCTCAAATAGTAACTAGCTATGAAGCTCAGGATAAAGTGGTAGTTGGAGCAACAACAAAAAAGCTTGCAGAGTTTAATTGGGATTATGGCTTTAAAAATGTTCCTGCTGCATATTTGTTGGGTTTGTTGATAGGCAAACTAGCAAAAGATAAAGGCATAGATGAAGCAATACTGGATGTTGGGTTGCATAGAATAACAAAAGGGAATAGGATTTTTTCTGTATTGGCTGGTGCAACCAAATTTTTAAATATCCCTCATGATAAAGAAATATTACCAAGCGAAGATAGGATTTATGGAAGACATATAAACAACAAAATAGAGGAAAAGGTAAAGGAGATTGAAGAAAAAATATTGAAAAAATGAAAAGGGAGCAAAAGGAAAAAGAAAAAAAGATGTTGGTTAGAGAAGCAATTGAAGAAAAAGTAGAGGAAAGTATAGAAGAGAAATTGATGGAAGAAGAGGAAGAGAAAGAACTAACAGAAGAAGAAATAGAAAAAAAAGAAGTTGAAGAAAGACTTGCTAGCTGGCAACCAAAAACAGAGCTAGGAAAACTAGTAAAGAATGGTGAAATAAAAAATATTGATGAAATTTTGGAAAAGAACAAAAAAATATTTGAGCCTGAAATTGTTGATACTCTGCTAAAAGATTTAAAAGTAGAATTGATAAAAATAGGGCAAGCAAAGGGAAAATTTGGAGGAGGTAAAAGAAGAGTTTGGAGGCAGACACAAAAGAAAAGTGGTGAAGGAAACATACCAAAATTTTCTTGTTTGGCTGTAGTTGGAAATGAAGATGGTTATTTGGGAATAGGGATGGGGAAAGCAAAAGAAACCCTACCAGCTAGAGAAAAAGCTATAAGAAAGGCAAAATTAAACATTTTTAAAGTTGTTAGAGGATGTGGTAGTTTTGATTGTATATGCAATGAACCACATAGTATTCCTTTAAGAGTTGAAGGTAAATGTTCGAGTGTTAGGGTTGTCTTAATGTCTGCGCCTAGAGGAACAGGTCTTGTTTGTGATGATGAAATAAAGAAAGTTTTCAGACTTGCTGGGATAAAAGATATATATGTTAAATCTTTTGGTCAGACAAGAAGAAAATATAATCATGTTAAAGCTGTTGTCGATGCTTTAAAAAAGATAGGAAAATATGTAAAATAAATTTTAAAATGATTGCTGCTGTAAGAATAAGGGGAAGGGTTGGAGTTCCAAAAGATATAAAGGATACTCTATACTTGTTAAGGCTAAGAAAAAAGTTTTCATGTAGCCTATATCCTGAAGATAAAATATATGTTGGAATGTTAGAAAAAGTGAGAGCTTATGTGGCTTATGGAAAAATAAACGAAGAAACCTTAAGAAATTTGATAGAAAAAAGAGGAAGAAAAAAAGGAAATAAAAAAGTTGATAAAGAGGAAGCGGAGAAGATTGTTGAGGAATTAAAGAAAGGAAAAAAGCTTAAGGATTTGGAAAAAGAATTTGGAATAAAACCATTTTTTAGATTATGTCCTCCAAAACATGGCTTTAAAAAAAATATAAAGCTTTTATGGCCACAAGGAATTTTGGGAAATATTGGAGATGAAATAAATAGCTTAATTTCAAGGATGCTATGAAAATCAAAAGAAAAAGAAATAAGAGAAGTAGGATAAGAGGAAGAAGGACTTGTGGTTATGGAAGTAGAAAGAAACATAGGGGAAAGGGAAGTAAGGGAGGAAAGGGAATGGCTGGAACAGGAAAAAGAGCAGGACAAAAATTAACATGGCTAAAAAAGTATATGCCTGATTATTTAGGAAAAAGGGGCTTCATTAGTCATAAAAAATTGAAAAGATTGAAACAAGAAAAAATTATTACATTAGATGAAATTATAAGTAGATTTTATATGAAAGAAGAAAATATAATCGATTTGAGTGAATACAAAGTTATAGGAAAAAGTGAAAAAATAGATCTTATAAAAGGAAAAGAAATAGTTTGTAAAGATATAAGTAAAAGTTCAAAAGAATTTCTTGAAAAAAATGGAATAAAGGTTGTAATAAAAAATGTTTAAAAATTTTTTACTCAACCTTCCAGAAATAAAGAAACCAGGAAGAATTCTTACGTTTAACGAAAAAATAAAATGGACATTACTGATTTTGATTGCATACTTTATTATGGCTTCTATTCCTCTTTATGGATTAAGCCAAAATGCTTTAAGCAAGTTTGAATTTCTTGCAATAATCCTTGGAGCTAAATTTGGAAGTTTGATGAGTTTAGGAATAGGGCCCATTGTAACAGCTTCCATAGTTTTACAATTGCTTGTTGGAAGTAAAATATTGAATATAGATTTAAAGACAAGGGAAGGAAGAGCCTATTTTCAAGGATTGCAAAAATTTTTAGCAATATTTTTTACTTTGTTTGAAGCTTGTGTTTATGTTTTGATGAGAGGTTTGGAAGCAAGGCCTGGGATGGAGTTTATTTTAATTTTACAGTTGTTTGTTGTTGGTATATTAGTGGTTTATATGGATGAACTTGTCAGCAAGTATGGTTTTGGTGGTGGTGTAAGCTTGTTTATTGTTGGAGGTGTTGCTTATGAGTTGTTTGTAAGGGCTTTTGCTTTTATTGGTCCAGCAGGAATCCAGCCAATAGGAAGGGTATGGGTTTTGTTTAGCAGCATAGCTGCTGGCAATACTATAGAGGCCACATCTGCTATAGTAGCAATATTAGCTACAATATTCATTTTTGTATTCGTTGTTTATGCTCAATCCATAAAAGCAGAAATACCTTTAAGTTTTGGTAGAATCAAAGGGTTTGGTTTGAGATGGCCTTTATCTTTTCTTTATACAAGTAATATTCCTGTAATATTGACAGCAGCTTTATTAGCTAATATACAGCTATTTGCAACCTTACTACAAACATGGTTAAAGCATCCAACATTTTTAGGAGGTTTTAGAGAAGGTGTTCCTATAAGTGGGTTGGCTTTTTGGTTAAGTCCTCTACCAATAACCGAAACTTTTGTAAGAGGTGTTTTTGAACCAATCATGATTGGCCAAATTTTGACTTTTACATTATTTATGGTTGGCTTTAGCATTCTTTTTAGTGTTTTTTGGGTACAAACAAGTGGAATGGATGCAAAAAGTGTAGCTGAACAAATAGTTGCTAGTGGCCTAAGAATTCCTGGATTTAGAACTGATGCTAGAGTGATTGAAATTATATTAAATAAATATATAATGCCATTAACAGTTATGGGTGGAGCAACTGTTGGCCTGCTTGCTGCATTGGCTGATGTTTTAGGTGCTTTGGTAAGGGGAACTGGTTTGTTATTGGCTGTAATGATAGTTTATAGGCTTTATCAAGAAATTGCAACACAGCATATGTATGATATGCATCCTGCATTAAAGAAATTTATAGAAGTTTAAGTTTATCATAGTTTGTCTTCTTCTCAACAAGCTCCAATTACTCAACCAAAAAACCAAAATTTCAAATAAAAATAAAATAAAAAAATAAAAAAAGGTTTATTCTATTTTTACCTTCATTCCTACTTCCTCTTTTTTCTTTTCTTTTTTTGGTACCCTTATCCTCAAAATACCATCCTCATAGCTTGCTTTTGCTTTTTCTGGTATGACTGCTACTGGCAACGTTAAACTTCTCTTGAAACCAAAATAACTCCTCTCTCTATGCAAATATCCTTCCTCTTTTTCCTCCTTTTTTTTCTTTTTCTCTGCCCTTATGCTTAAAGTATTTTCCGTCAAATTTATCTCTATATTTTCTTTTTTCATTCCCGGTATTTCTGCTTCTATAACAAGTTCATCATTTTTTTCTTTTATGTCTATAGGAAATTCTCTAAAAAATTCTCCAGCCCTTAATGGAGCAAATTCCTTTCTTGCAAGTGCTTCCATCCTTTTTCTTATTCTTTCAAATTCTTTCTCTAACCTTTCAAACTCATCCCACCACATTTTATTTTTTTTAAACTTTTAATTTATTTTAATTTTTTATTTTTAATTTTATTTTTTAAATTTTTTTATTATTAATTTTTTATTACCAATTTGAAACTTTTTTTATTATTAGTTGCAAATAGCCAAGAAACCATCTAGTATTTTAGATATTAAATTTGATAAGATTACTGCTAAGGTTTAATAGTATACTATTAAAATATTATTGTGAAAAGATGTTTAGGGAAAGATATTTAAATACAGACTCATTAAAAATTTAAATTTAAAAACAAAAAAAGAGAAAAAATGGGAAAGGTAATAGTGAAAAACGCTATAAAAAGAAAGCCTGGTTTTCTTTACTACATTGATGCAAAGGGAAATGTAATGGAAGTGCCGATGGCAAGAGGAAAGAAAGGAAAGGGTACGAAAAAAGTAGTTTTGAAAAATGCTGTAAAGAGGAAAG
>Ga0197143_1001637_pt1 | contig 18476 bp, 12 predicted proteins | sample GBS70_MetaG_FD_148603 | JGI IMG/M metagenome (GOLD analysis project Ga0197143, IMG submission 148603) | Sediment microbial communities from Great Boiling Springs, Gerlach, Nevada, United States - GBS 70_MetaG | ecosystem: Environmental > Aquatic > Thermal springs > Hot (42-90C) > Sediment...
TAGAATTATCATTATTAACGACTTAAAAGTTAAGTAAGATAAAAAACCATTTTTTTTAAAAAATTTAGAAATAAAAACCCTATTTTATAGAAGATTTTTTCTTAATTCAAAAAAGTTATGATTTTTAAAAAAAATGTGGAAAGAAAATTTTTTATTTAATCTTCATATAACAAATACTTTTCTCTAAGTTTAAGATAATTATTTAATTCATTCTTCCAAGTATCTTTTAACAGATTTTCGTCTAAAATATTAGTTTCAATCAATTGTTTAATTTTTTTGTTTCCAATTATTAAATGAAAATAATCATTAAAGAAGAGCTTTTTATTAGGGAAATTTTTATAGGCATTTAATAAATATTTAAGTGTAAAAGTGGTATCAGTAGAGTTTCGCAAATCCATTCCATAGCAAATTTTATTTTTATGTAAAGGATTTTTAGCACCTGGTTTAGATTTAGGGATAAAAGAAAAATCATAAATACCTTTATAAGATGGATGTCCAAAAACTTGGAAGGGAAAATCTGTGCCTCTACCTATAGATATTTGTGTTCCTTCAAATAAACAAAGTGAAGGATAAAGATATACTGCTCTCATATTTGTTAAGTTAGGACTGGGGTTAATCGGTAAAATATATTTATCAGAATGTTTATAATTTTTACATTTGATAATTGTTAAGTTACATTTTAACTTATTCTTCAGCCATCCTTCATTATTTATCATATTTGCAAGTTCTCCTATAGATAAACCGTATACAATTGGTATAGGATGAAGACCAATAAATGATTTACAACAACTCGTATCTAATACAGGGCCATCCACATAAAAACTTAATGGATTTGGTCTATCTAATATAATTAATTCTTTTTTATTTTCTGCGCATGCCTCCATAACATAATGCAGTGTACTTATATAAGTATAAAATCTTACTCCAACATCTTGTAAATCAAATAAAACAACGTCTAAATCAAACAAATCATTCTGAGTAGGTTTTTTCTTTGCTCCATATAAAGAAATAACAGGAATATCTTTATAAAAAGTATCTTTTACAAATTTACCTGCATCTTCTAAACCTTTTAATCCATGTTCTGGAACAAATACTTTTTTAATTCTTATATTTAATTTAATCAAAGTATCTATTAAATGAGTTTTATTAATAAGTGAGGCATGATTACATACTATACCAACATTTTTATTATTTATCAAAGGAAAATATTCGCTAATACTATATGCACCTGGTATTATTTGAGATGAAACATAAAAAAAAGTAATGTTAGCAAAAACAAAAGAAAGAAAAAACTTATACACACGGTCCATAAGAAATTATTTCTTTACCAATTGGTGTACTTTCATAAACTTTGGAGTTATTAATAAATTGTATTGCAAGATTTTTTAGAGAATTTATATAATCGTTTTTGTTTTTCCATAAGTTGATAGGATTTAGAATGGTACTATCAATATCTGGTAGATACTGAGGTATTTTAAAATTAAAAATATTAAACATTTCTGTTGGTACTTTGTTAATTACGCCGCTAAAAATATGATCAATTAATTTTCTTGTTATATTAATATCAATTCTATAACCCACCCCATAAGGTCCAGCAACCCAACCAGTGTTAATTAGAAAAACTTTAACTTTATGTTTTTTTATCTTATCTTTAAGCATAGTTGCATAAGTAGTAGGTGGTAATGGTAAAAAAGCAGCTCCAAAACAAGCTGAAAATGCAGGAATTGGTTCAATTATACCTCGTTCTGTTCCTGCTAATTTTGATGTATAACCATTAATAAAATAATACATTATTTGATTTTCATCTAATATAGATATTGGAGGCAAGACACCAAAAGCATCTGCTGTTAAAAAAATTATATTTTCTGGATGCCCAGCCTTAGAAATTGGCCATAAAACATTATCTATATGATATAAAGGATAAGAAGCTCTTGTATTTTCTGTTTTTTTTGCAGATTTAAAATCAACTTCACCTGTTTTTTCATCATAAACAACATTCTCTAATATTGCATTTTTTCTTATAGCATTGTATATATCTTTTTCTTTAAGTGGGTCTAAATTTATACATTTAGCATAACAGCCTCCTTCTAAGTTAAATATACCATCATCATCCCAACCGTGTTCATCATCTCCTATAAGTAATCTTTTAGGATCAGTTGACAAAGAGGTCTTACCTGTACCTGATAATCCAAAAAAAAGAGCTACATCATTTTTTTCTTTACCAATATTTGCTGAACAATGCATAGATAAAATTCCTCTTTGTGGTAAATAATAATTCATAACTGTAAACATTCCTTTTTTTATTTCGCCTCCATACCAAGTGCCACATATAAGCCCTATATTTTCTGTAAAATTAAAAACAATAAAAATTTCACTATTCATCTCCATTTCTTTCCATTTGGCATTTGTCAATTTAGGTGCATGTAATAATAAAAAATCAGGCATAAATTCTTTTAATTCAGACTGAGGAACTTCTATAAACATATTTTTTGTAAAATGCGAAGCCCAAGCTATTTCCGTAATTAATCTTAATTTTAACCTCGATTTTTCACTTGCACCTACATACACATCATTGATATACAATTCTTTATCATTCAAATAATTAATTACCAAATCATATAAAAATTTCCATTTCTCCTCAGATAAAGGTTTATTATCTGATTTATTTAAGCCATCTGCCCACCATACTTTGTCTGATGTATTTTTATCATAAACAATATATTTATCTTTTGGACTTCTACCTGTATAAATACCGGTATCTACAGCTATTGCTCCTGTTTTGGTTATAAATACTCTTTCATATCCACTCAGCCCTGACCTTGTTTCATGCTTAAATAGTTCCTCATAACTCAAATTATAATTTAACCTCTTATAACTCTTTATCCCAATTTGGTATAAATATTCTACTAACATTATCAAATTCTTTTTTATCAAAAATAATTTTCATTAATTTTATTTCAAAAATTTTTAATTACAATTGCAAACAAAATTTATTATAAAAAGAGTTTTTTCTTTATTAAAAAAAAGAAACCTCTTTTTCTTTATTAGTTTTTTAATTATTAGATGCTCCAATAATTTAGAAATAGTTCGTTCTATATCTGCAATAGATACTTTGCCATTATTAAAAATTGAAAATTTTTATTATGAATACTCTGAATTAGGTAAAATAAAAATAACTGCTAAAGCTAATATTTTAATTCAACAATACAAGACTGATGATACAATTTTTTTATTTCCTAATGGCTTAGAAATCAATTTTTATGAAAAGTACCCTATTTTAGAAAGTAAAGTAACATGTGGATACGCAAAATTTTTACAAAAAAACAAATTATGGGAAGCCAAAAAAAATGTTATGGCAATAAATTCTAAAGGAGATACATTATTCACAGAACAATTATTCTGGGATCAAAAATTAAAAAAAATTTATGGTTATAAATATACAAGAATTAACACAAAATCTGGGACTATTATTGGAAATAATGGTTTTGAATCCGATGAAAAATTAAGTTATTGGAAAGTATATAAAACCAGTGGCATAATAAATGTCGAAGTTGAATAAAAGACAAATAATTGAATTAATTTGGTTTTTTTTAGGCAGCTTTATTCTTTTAACTGCAATCTTTGAAATAATTAAAAATAAGCCTTTTTCTCAAATATATAAACTATTAATACTTTCTTCCATATGCTACCTTATGTTTATTATAAGAAAAATACTACGAAAAAAAAACTTAAATAAAAGTAAAAAAATAAAATAAACAATTTTTTAATATTAATTATGTCAAAAAACCATTGTTTTTGTTAGTTAATTGGTACGCAATAAATTAATTATTTTTTTTCGAGTACTTTTTTTTAATTTTGAAAAAAGAACTATCATAATACTTTATAATAAAATCTTAAATGAATTTTTTTTTAGGAAAAAATAAATATTTACCATATTTTTTTATAACATTAGCTACAATATTTTGGGGTCTTTCCTTTATAGCAACCAAATTTTTACTATTAAATAACATAACTCCTTTTAAGATTGTTTTTATTCGCCTTTTTTTATGTACAATCTTTTTTTCTTTAATTTTTACTTTCACTAAAAAATTTGAAAGATTAAAGACTACTCATTTAAAGTATTTTATATTAATTTCTTTTTTTGAGCCTTATACATACTTTGTAGGAGAAACATATGGATTAAAATACTTAAATGCCACAACAGTATCTTTACTAATAGCAACAACACCAATTTTTTTAGCTGTAAGTGATTTTTTATTTTACAAAGAAAAATTACTTTTAATTAACATATTAGGTATAATTTTATCATTTTTTGGAGCAATATTAATAATACTGTCATATGAACAAAATTTAAATTTTACAATAAATGGATTATTTTTTGTGTTTATTGCAATCTTTTCTGCCGTAGCTTATACTATCATTTTAAAAAAAGTAACCCTTTTTTATAATTCTTTATCTATAGTCTTTTATCAAAATTTATTAGGCTTACCTTTGTTTTTTCTTTCTACATTAATTTTAGAGGGAATACAAAAGCAAGATTTAATAATTTTAACAACAAATAAGAACATTATTATTGCATTATTGTTTTTATCAATTTTTCCCTCTTTGTTTGCTTACGTTTTTTATACATATTCAATTAAAAAAATTGGAATAACCAGAACTGGGGTTTTTTTAAACTTTATACCTGTTGCCACTTTAATTTTTTCTTACTTTTTACTACAAGAAGAAATAAACACAGTAAAGGTGTTAGGAATTTTTTCTGTAATTATAGGTATATACTTTTCACAAAAAAAATTCTATGAAGAAAAATCTTTATGATGTTATAATTGTAGGAGCTGGAATAGTGGGCTTAGCAACAGCATATCAAATTATAAATTATTACAAGAAAATTAGATTAGCTATAATTGAAAAAGAAAACGAAGTAGCAAAACATCAATCAGGAAGAAATTCAGGTGTAATACATTCTGGCATTTATTATAAACCAAATTCATTGAAAGCTAAAAATTGTGTTAATGGTTACAAACTTTTAATTAATTTTTGTTTAGAAAATAATGTACCTTTTAAAATTTGTGGCAAACTAATTATTGCTTCTAACGAAAAAGAATTAGAAACTTTAAATTTATTATACGAAAGAGGTATTGCTAATGGTTTATCAAAAATTAAACTAATTGACAGTAATGAAATAAATGCAATAGAACCACATGTTAAAGGTATAAAAGCTTTATATGTTCCGTATACCGGTGTAATAGATTATCGCCTTGTATGCCTTAAACTTAAAGAACTATTATTACAAAAAAATGTAGATTTTTATTTTTCAGAAGAAGTAATAAAAATTAAAGAAAATCTTGAACATGTTAAAGTAATTACAAAAAAGGGGAATATTTATGAAACAAGTATATTAATTACTTGTGCAGGCTTATTTTCAGACAAACTAGCTAAGCAATCTTTTAATAAATTAGATTTCAGGATTATTCCATTTAAAGGTAAGTATTATATATTAGATGAAAAAGGACAATCTTTAATAAATTCCTTAGTTTACCAAGTACCTGATTTAAATTTTCCTTTTTTAGGAATTCATATAAGCAAGCACATAGGCAATATAGTAACTATTGGTCCCAATGCTTTTTTAGTATTAAAAAGAGAAGGTTATAAAAAATTTAGTTTTTCTTTTACAGATGTATTTAATATACTTACCTGGAAAGGATTTTACAAAATGGCATATAAACACTTAAAATTAGGAATAAAAGAATTATACTTAGGAACAAATAAAAACGGTTTTATAAAGGAAGCAAAAAAAATTTTGCCATTATTAGAAAAAGAAAATCTTTTGCCATATAATAATCCTGGTATTAGAGCACAAATATGCACAAGAAATGGTACTCTTTTTGATGATTTCTTGATATTAAATACAAATCGTGTTTTGCACGTGTGTAATGCACCTTCGCCCGCTGCTACAGCTTCCTTCAGTATAGGAAATCATATATTAGATAATCTTCTAAACCTTAAATCTTGAATTATGTGCTTTAGTATTTCTTTTAACATTGACCCAAATAAATATTTAAATAGATATCAATATCTATTAGAAGAAGATACAACAAAACTTAACTATAAATTCGAATCTTTCTACTTTTTAAGTGCTTTTGATTTCCCTGTTTTACCAATAATCACGAAAAAAACAATAATTTTGGCAAGTTGGGGTCTAATACCTTCTTGGTTGAAAGATAATTCAAATATTAAAAACTTTAGAACTAAAACTTTAAATGCAAGATTTGAAACACTCAAAATCAAACCATCCTTTAAGCATTTGATCAACTCAAAAAGAGGACTGTTAGGTGTAACTGGTTTTTTCGAATGGAGAAATTTTAATAATAAAAAATATCCATATTTCATTAAACATAAATATAATGAACTATTCTCTATCGGAGTATTATATGATTACAACGAAAACTCAGAAAACACTAATCCAAACACTAAATATTCTTTTTCTTTAATTACAGTAAATGCCAGCAAGTTATTAGAGAAAATTCATAATACTAAAAAAAGAATGCCTTTATTAATCAAACAAGAAATGGAAAAATTTTGGTTAAATACTAACTTTAACATAAATCAAATTAACCTTAATGATATTTTAATTCCTGATTCAGAATTAGAATATTATACAGTTAGTAATATTGTTAATTATCCTAATAAAAACAGAAACAATTCATTAGCTATTCAAAAACATTTTTATCCTGAATTACCCCCTTTATAAAAAAATTATTCATAATACTTAACTTAGTTTTTTAAAAGTTTTAATAAATTTAAATTAATTCTAAATTAAGATGTTAAAATTTTCCAATGAAAATTGATCATTTTTGCCTTTTTTCAATTACTCGTTTGAATAAAAACTTTTCTTAAAAAATTTGCCATTTAAAAAACTCAATAAAAAAATATAGAAAAATTTATTTTACAACTTAAAATTGCAAGATTAATTTATTTGTTTAAAAATGAAATCCTTATAAGAATAATGCCATATGAAAAAATTTATTTCTAAAAACAAAGAAGTTTTTTTAAATTAAGTCATTATAAAGTAATTAAGAAATTAGTTCATTAAATTATTTTAAGGTTAAACATAAAAATACTAGAATAATTTTTAAAAAATTGTTATAATGTTTTGTTAAAAAATTAAATTTATTTACCACGTAATAGTTGAATGGTACCTTTGTATGAATATTCTTTTCCTTTTTTATCCTTAGCTTTAACTATAATAAAGTAAACTCCATCAGCTGCATCGACACCAGTAATTTTTCCATCCCAGCCTTCATCAGGATTATCCCATTCATATACTTTTCTACCCCATTTATTATAAATAGTTGCTTTAAATTCTTTCATTGATTGAGCTTTAACTAATAATAAATCATTTGAACCATCATTATTTGGAGTAAAAACATTAGGAACTTCTAAAAGTGGTGGTTTATCTATACAAATTGGACTATATTTAAAAGTATCTATACAACCTTCCTTGCTCATTGCAATTAATACTAATGTATAACAACCTTCCTTAGGAAAAGTGATATTTGGATTTGTACCATTATACATAGAAACAAAATTATTATTTTCATCGTACAGTCTCCAGGAAAATTTTTTACCATTAATTGTTTTATTTATCATTTGTACAGAATATGGTGCATAAGCATCTGGGTCAAAAACTGACGTATCAAATAGTGCTATTACTGCACCAACATCTAATATTTGAATTGTAATGGTATCTTTACAAAACGTTTGTGGTGCGGCATGAGGGCTAAGAGATTGGCCAATAACCACTAAATCATAATTACCTGGACATAAATTATAACGTACTAAACTTGTTGAATCTTCTATATTATCCAACCATAAGAAAGTATAATAATTTTGAATTATTTCACCATCTGAAGAAATATGAGAAGTAGATAATTCAATCATTCCATTACATTCATTACATTTTGCATTATCAATTGTTCTTTCTGGATTAAATTTTGGAGGTTCATTAATTACTTGAGTTACTATTCCACTATAACAGCCCCATAGATTAACTGTAATTAATGATATGTGATGTTCTTCACCACTACTCCACCAAACAATTAATGTATCACTATTATTAATTTCATCATCAGAGTATTTTATAATGCTTGCATTAGGTATATCCCATAAAAACTGGACTATACCATAATCTGGATGATTTGGTAATGGCCAGGTATTAGCAATTATTATCGAACTATCTCTTCTACAAGCTGGAATAGTATAAGAAAACTGACCTGTAGGACGTGGTGCAAAATATAACCTTAATGTATCTGAATCAAAACAATAATTTTTATTATTTTCTTGCCATACTAAGTCAATGTATGGTTGATTAGGGTTAAAAACTGTAAAACAATTTCCTAAAAAGTAAAGGCTATCATCAGGAACGTGGGTTATCCATCCTAAACCTTCTTGGTAAATACCATTAGAAAAGACAATATTAAGAGGATTCAAAGAATACCATGTTCCTGTGGCTCCGCTAACAGATAATTCAGCATTAAGTTTATATTCACAACCACATACAGTATCTGTTTTAATATCACTATTTTCTCCAAATAAGCCTGGCCAATAATTTCCTCCGGCATTTGCATTCGGCTGTTTAATAAAATTAACATAAAACGCATCACTTGTATCTCTACAATTACCATTAACAGTTATCCAATAAAATACGTGAGGTCCGTAATAACTATCACCTGAGCCTATTGTTGCAGAAACCATATTTGGTGTATTTGGTGAAGGGTAAAATGTTGTATTACTAACCACATCTATCCAATAACCATAACCAAATTCTGGTGCTTGCGCATTCAAATAAGAATAAGTATTTCCGCATACTAATGAATCTGCTGGATTATTTAATATTATTGCTGGTTCAATTGCTGCAAAATATATGCTTACAGAATCCATTCCATAACATATACCATTAAATTCTACCCAATATAACTTTATAGTATCATTTTGTGAAGGCCATCTAATCCATGTACAAGCAGAATCCTTATAAGAAGGATTATAATTGCCATTTGGTGAATCATAAAATGCTAATCCTGGTGGTCCAACCCAATAACCTCCAGGTATAGATGGTGTAGCACATATATATGCAAAATTTCCGCAAACTGATTGATCTAAGCCAGCGTCTGGTTCTGGTGCTACTAAAAATGTAATTTTTACAGTATCTTTGTCTGAACAAATTGGCATATTTGAATTCATTTCTGTCCATATAAAGGTATATGTACCGTATTGTGATACATACGCCATTGTTTGTGGACTATTCATATTATTAAATGTTGTTGTGCCTGGTCCTTCATCCTGTATCCATAACCCATATGAATTATTCAAGCTTGGTGTAGCATTCAAGAAAACATGCTTACCACATACTGTTGTATCTTTTCCTGCGTATGCATCTGGTACTTTATGAAATGTAACTTTTACAGAATCGTAAGAATAACAATCTTCACTTGAACCTACATGCCAATAAAAATATACAACTATATAATCTGCCGTATCAAATACAGCTTGATTAACAGAAACTTGAGGATTCCAAAATAAAGGACCTTGACCTGTATATTCTATATTTGTAATAGTTGGATGAGAACTTGTCCAATAACCAACAAAAGCATAAGAACCAATTGTATCTGCGGCTAATGTTGTCTGATTTCCACATACCATTTGTGGAGAACCTGCTTCTGCATATGGCTTCTTTGTAAAGTATACAACCAAAGTATCACTATTAATACAATAAGGACTTTGTGCTACAAACATAAATGTATCTACTTGAACATTTTGCGTTAAAATAACAGTTGCTGTAACTGACGTACTTGTATCTGATGGATAAAATTGTGCAGTATAATTAGTTGAAGTCCAATAACCAGGATAATCAGATTCTACCGTTAATTCTACAATATTTCCACAAACTTGTTTATCTGGTCCAACATTTGGAGATGGTTTTTCATGAAATTCTAAAGCAATAGTATCTGAAGATACACATCCTAAATTTTCTTCTGTCCATACTAAGTAATATGTTGTATAGCCTGAACCAATAAAAAATGTTGGATTATTTACATTTGAATTTGGCATAAAAGTTCCTGTTTGTGGTGGTAATAGTTGCCAATACCCCGTTGATCCTGGAACACTATGTATTGCATTAAGTGTATAGCTTGTACCACAAACTAATACATGTGGAGGACCAGCATTAGCAACAGGTTGTGTTATAAATGTTATTTTTACTGTATCTAATGTATCACAGTAATGACTATAAAAATGCCAAACAAATGTATATGTTCCTTGAGTATTAACCATTACTGTTGCATCTGGTGCTCCAGGATTATTTATAATTGCCTGACCGGGACCACTTATATATTGCCAAACACTCGTTATTCCTGGAGGTGCAATGTTCCCCTCTAAAGTAGCTATATAACCACAAACAGTTTTATCTATACCTGCATTAGGATATAAACAACAATGAGGTACTTGTGGTACAATAAAGGTTTCTACTAAACTACATCCATTAGCATCTATTATTGTTAAAACATAAGTACCTGAAGGTAAATTAACTAAATCTTGATTTGAGCTACCATTACTCCATATGTATGTATAATCTGGTGTACCTCCTTGAGGAGTAATATATATTGCTCCCGTACTTCCACCAATACATTCAACTTTAACAATACTATCTACTTGAATACTAACATAACTTTCTGGTTGTGATATAGTAACAGAAGCTGTTGCTGTACAACCAATTGCATCTGTAATAGTTACATAATATGTGCCTGCATATAATGATTGTAAATATTGTAGTGTGTCTCCTGTATTCCAGGTAAATGTATAAGGTGGTGTTCCTCCTCCAGGTATTACCTGTATTGACCCTCCTGGCAAACCATAACAAGGGGCATCACTAACATTAAATTGATATGTTATTTCAGGATTAGTAGAAGTTATAGAAGAAGAAGCCACTAAAGAACAACCATTAGCATCCGTCACTGTAACATATTCAGTACCATAACCAAAACCTGTTTGAATGTTAAATGTATCTGACGTTACTTCTACTATTCCACTAGACCATTCATATGTATATGGTGGCTTACCATTATTAACTATAACTGTATATGTTCCTGCTTCATCTTCATAGCATTTTTTCCCAAACATACTGACAGACATCTCAGGTAATGAATATAAAACTTCTTGAAAATATCCACAAGTGTCCTCCATCCCCTCTAATTGCCATGTATCATTAAACCATGTAATCGGTATGTAACCTAAAGGTATAGTATAATTTATTAATGGTCCAATGTGATAAGTAGCTTTCGTACTACCCATTCCTATTAAAATACTATCAGGAATTTCTGATAATATGCTATCTAACTTTGTTTCGGTAAGTTTTAATAATGTTATGCTTTTATTCGTACTTTTTAAATTTAAATCATCTCCATTTTGATTAAAATTATTTTGATAAAATTGAGAAATAAGTTTCTTTAAAGAATCTAAATTTAGTATAGTATCTCTTGGAATTATATACATCTTAAATAATGAATCATTTGTATTTAAACTATCATCAGGAAAAGACTTAAAAAAAGGAATATTTATCCAAAATTCTAAACCCGTAATAATTAATGAAAAAGTTACACTATCCCAAGTATGATTAGTAAATTGATTAGTTAATGTATGAAAAATATTGATAGGTAGCTGTGTATAACCAAAACATGGGTATTTAAAATGTAAATCATGACAAGCTTTAAAAACAATATAATTAGAATAACCAGATTCGACAACCACATCATTATTTGAAGGGTCAGTCACATAGTATTGAACGGCTGTAGGAAAAGTAAAATGATTCCAGATAGTAGGTTCAAAAGTAAAATCTTGATGTAAATAATTTGATATTTGTAAATGAGCATTTAAGAGGTCATATGTAATTGTAATTCCTCCACCAATGTTAATGGTACCTTGTAAATTATTTATGAAGTCAATTAAAGGTTGTCCGCTTGAATCAGGTAACCATGTTGCAACAGCCATTAAAAACTGCAAAATATCTAAATCAAAATCTGCATAATGATCATAACCTGAAGCCAATATTTTTTTGTTACATTGGCTTGTTGTATCTAAATAATCTGTTGTATGAACATCTGGAATTGTTATATATCCTGAGAGTCCTATTCCCCATAGGTTATTAAATACTATTGGTAAAATTGTATCTTGGCAAAATGTAAAGTTTCCATTTTGCATACAAGGATATGTTACTGTTCCATTAATTGTATTAATATCTATAATTGATATGCTATCTGGTGGAACGCCATAATTCATAATTGGAATAGTTGAACAAGTACCAAAACAAATTGTCCCACTCATATTTATTCCAAATCCATACTCTAAATCCAAATTAATTATACCTTGATTAGGGAAATGTGTAGTAAGATCCCACCCAGGTTGTATATAATATTTTGAATTAATAGTTATCCAATCTCCTGGCATAAATGTATAAGGTGAAGGAAAAGTTAAATCTATTTTAACTGGAAAGTTGACATCAACCCATCCATTATGAAATCCTTGTACTACAAAAGTACTACTTAATAATATGTATGGATTAATTGTAAAAACCGCACCAAATTGTAAACCAAATATATCTTCAATTTGTCCAAATTGATATGATTGATTATAATTAAAATTAAATAAATCTTGTTGTATGTTTAAATAAAAATGCTCCCAATCTTCACCCCACATTCCCTGATGTGAAGTGCCCCAAGTACAATATCTACTTACTGTATAGGTTGAGCCATTCTGTCCTTTAACTTCAAAAAAAATTAAAAAAAGAAAAAATAAAAGAAATGAATAAACCTCTAATTTCAACATAAAAAATTTAAATTTCATAGTGGTAATTATCTTTATTATTATATGACACTTTCCTTATAAAATAGTTGCTTAAAATTAAAAAATTTTTCCTAACGATAAAACTGGAGAAAAGAAAATAGTTTTTAAGCTATTTTTATTATGCACAATATCTAAGGCTGTTAAAAGACTTAATCTAAATAATAGGCCGCCATCTGGTCTTTGATGTCTAATCCCTATTGCAATAAAAGGACTTAATAATTGCCTACTGCTCTGATTAAACCATCCAAAAACAAATTCAGTATTTAAAAATCGAGTTATACTGCTTAAAAAAGATACATTATACCTTGGCATTGCTCCAACTTCTACATTATATCTAGTATAATTAAAATGAAATGCCATTGGAAATATAAATTTCTGCTTATAACCAGTATCTTTCTGAATGCCAAAAGAATAACCAATTCCTCCTCTTAATGATATAATTAACCGCTGAAAAGTAAGAACTATGCCATCATAATTTATTGTAGCAAATGCTCCATTATAATTTCTCATAAAATAACCAGCTTCACAGTAAATTGAATGTGAATTCTCATAATAATACTTAAATTTTTTAAATTTTTGTGAATATAAGCTTCCACACAAAAAAATAAAAAAAACTATTCTAAGAAAAACAACCATCAAAAAAAATTGTTAAAATACAAAAATATTATTTTCATTAACATTTCTAAAATCAAATTTTCTTTTAATTTAGTCTAAATTTGTAAATTAGAAAAATAATTCTTAAACATTATTCATATGGACAAAAATTTAAAAGAAATAAAAGAACGAATAGAAGCATTAAGGAAAGAAATTGAAAGACATAACAAATTATATTTTGAGCTTAATAAACCAGAAATTTCTGATTTAGAATATGATCTTTTAGTTCAAGAGCTTAAACGATTAGAAGAGTTATATCCAGAATTTAAATCTTTAGATTCACCTACGGAAAAAATTCACTCAGATCATATTGAAGGATTTATTCAAAAAAAGCACTATTCGCCAATGTTATCACTTTCTAATATATATAATTTTGAAGAACTTAAAGCATTCATAAACAGAATCGATAAAAACATTCCTTATGAAAAAGAATTTGTTTGCGAACTTAAATTTGATGGTGTATCTATTAGCCTCCATTATAAAAATAATGAATTAGTAGAAGCATTAACAAGAGGTGATGGTGAAATGGGTGATGATATCTTATTTAATGCACTTAAAATAAAAGACATTCCCCATAAAATAAACAGTGATTATAGTTTTTTAGTTGTTAGAGGTGAAATTATTATGTTTAGGGATGTTTTTGAAAAACTTAACGATGAAAGAAAAAAGAAGAATTTACCTCTTTTTGCAAATCCACGTAATGCTGTAGCTGGTACTATAAAAGCTTTAGATCCTAAAATTATTGAAGAAAGAAATTTAAATTGTTTTGTTTATTATCTATTAGGTGATGAAATTAAAGCCGATAAGCATACAGAAAGATTAAATATACTTAAATCTTTAAATTTCAATGTACCTGAATGGTACTGTGTTGCAAAAAATGAAAATGAAATACAAGAATTCATCAATTATTGGGAAAAAAATAGAAAAAATTTACCTTTTGATATAGATGGAATTGTAATAAAAATTAATTCAATAAAACATCAAGAAATTTTAGGCAATACTTCTAAAAGTCCGAGATGGGCTGTAGCTTATAAGTTTAAAAGCGAACAAGCTATTACTAAACTTATATCCATTTCATATCAAGTTGGTAGAACTGGTATTGTTACGCCTGTTGCTAATTTAGAACCTGTTCCTCTTTCTGGTACTATAGTTAAAAGAGCAAGTTTGCATAATGAAGACCAAATAAAATTAAAAGACATTCATATTGGCGACTATGTTATAATTGAAAAAGGAGGAGATATTATACCAAAAGTAATTGGAGTTGATTACTCTAAAAGACCTATTGATGCCCAAAAAGTAAATTTTATTGAAAACTGTCCTGAATGTGGATCTAAATTAATTCGACCAGAAGGTGAAGCTGCTCATTATTGCCCAAACATCAATTGTCCACCCCAAATAAAAGGCAAAATTGAACATTTCGTCCAAAGAAAAGCTATGAACATAGAAGGGCTCGGTACCGAAACTATTGACGAATTATACGAAAAAAACTATGTAAAAAAAATTACTGACTTATATTATTTAACTAAAGAACAACTTCTTACTTTAGAACATTTTGCTGATAAAGCCTCAGAAAAATTACTTAATAATATACAAAAATCTAAAAATGTCCCTTATCCAAGATTACTTTATGCCCTTGGAATAAGATATGTAGGTGAAGTTGTGGCTCAAAAGTTAGCTCTTGCCTTCCCTAATATTGACTTACTTATGAATGCAAAGTTTGAAGATTTAATACAAGTAGAAGATATTGGCGAAAAAATTGCTCATAGCATTATATCTTTCTTTAACAACCCAGAAAATAGAAAAATGATTGAAGAGTTTAAAAAAATTGGACTTAAAACTTATCTTGAAGAACAAAATACTAATATTATAAGTGATAAACTTAAAGGTTTAAAAATCGTGATAACTGGAGTTTTTCCTGAACCCTATAATAGAAAAAAAATGGAAGATCTTGTTATTGCCCATGGCGGTAAACTAATGAAAAGCGTTAGTAAAAATATTGATTTTATTGTAGCTGGTGAAAATCCTGGTCCAGAAAAAATACAAAAAGCCAAAGCCCTTAATATTAAAATAATAGACCAATCAAAATTTCTACAACTTATTTCCGAGTAAATGTTTTATTTGTTCTTCTATCTTTAAATAATCTATTTAATATTTTTTTTACAAGATTTTCTCTCATTAAAACTTTTCTTTTCTTTTTATTAATCACTTTGCTTGCTATTAATTATCAATTTTTGTTTTTTTTAACTTCTTCTATTGTTAAGTAATAAGAAAAGCTTAATGGGCTAAAGGCTTTATATCGCTTAACAAATTCTTTAAATTTATTCCCTGCTCTATAGTGCATTTTTTTAAGATCAAGAATTTATATCTTTTTTGATTTTCTTTTGCCATTCAAAAACCATACTTTTCTTTATTAGGAAATTCTTTTATTTCAAAATAACAAATAATAACATTAGTGCCAGTAAACTCGAAAAATTTTTTTTCAAAAATAAATGCTTTATTATTAATTAATATTGTAGAAAATCATCTCTAATTTTATTTGGTACTGAAAAATCCAAAAAAAATTAGATGGTATAATATAAATCATTTTTTTAATTTTATTTCTATTTAATTATATTTCGAAGATCATTTATAAAACTAATTGATATAAATCTTGATATCCTTTATTTGGCCCATAAAAATACCCAAAATGCTTTTGCATCTATTTATGCTTCACAATATAGCCTATATAAAGATAAGGTGGATTAGTGATTTAAAATAAAAGTAGAATAATTTTTTATAGTGTCTCTTTGAAAAATATTTCTTTGACCTACTTCTATAGGAATTCCATATTTAAGAGCATTTAATATTGATTTTTCCACTAACTCTTTTTGAATATCAAAAAGAAAAATGAGTTTCTTACAAAATTCAATTCTTTTAGTTTCGGGTACCAATTATAATATTGGCAAAATAAGATTACCTTCACCACTAAAAAAGATCTACCTACCGATAGTGATAAATTTCTTTTTCTATCACGGGTAAAATATGCTTTTTAAACATGCTAATTTAAATAAGATGTTCACCATACTTTCTTGGCTTTTTTTAAAAAAACCATAGCATCTATTAATCTAGTGAATTTTGTAAATTTATAAATTAAAACTTTTACTTCTCATAACATTTCATTAAAAAGTTCTCCTTTATAACTTAAATTTTATATCTTCACCATGATTATTTTTTAAAAAATATTTCATTCTAGTCTTAACTTATTTATATACATTTTACCTTTTTGTGAAAAAAAGTTTAATACTTTCTACTGCATACCGAACTTTTAAAATGAATTTATAGTGAATTATAACATTGAGATAAAGAAAAAATATAATCTTTAAACACTAATTTGAATATAAAAAATATAAAAAAAGAGGGAGCTTAATTATAATCGCTCCCTCTTATAAAAGACTTTAAATTCCTTGTAGAAAAACTACTCTACTTGAGCAGTTGTATCTTGTTGAGCTTCAGTTTGACTACCTTGTTCTACTTGTTCAACTTGTTCTATTTGTTCTTGAACTTCTTCAGATTCTTCTTGTTTTGGAGAACCACAACTAAAAGCTAAAACGAAAACTAAACCAATTAATCCTAAAAGACTCTTTTTCATAACTTTTATTTTTAATGCTTATATATAATTAATAGAAAAAATTCTATTTAGGTAACCCATATACCTAAAAATTTTTTTCTAAACCTTAAATATTTCATCTAACTATCTTTTCAATTACTAAAAAGTAAAACCACAGTTAACAAAAAAAATTCTTAAAACCATCAATTTTGTTATTATAAAGGTTCCTAAAAGACCAATAACCCTTTTTTAAAACTAATTCATTTCAAACATCATATTACATATTAAATAAATAAAATAACTTTTTAAAACAAAGTTAAAACAAAAAAGATTTTTTATTTCAAAATTTTGGGTTACCTTTATTATGTTTAATCTATTAAATATTAAGAATTGAAAAAAAATTATAAATTAAATACAACAGAGTTAATTAAAGATTTAGCTAATAAAGATAAGCATGCTATTGAATTTATATACAAACAATATTATCCTACTGTTAGAAAAATGCTTTTCAAAATGGGGGCACATTCAGAACTAATAAAAGATATTTTTCAAGAAGCGATCATTATTCTATACTTTAATCTTAAAAAAAGTACATTTAGCTTAAATTGTAATCTAAAAACATATTTCATTTCTATAGTAAAAAATCTCTTTCTAAATGAATTAAAAAAAACTGAAATCAAAAAAATAATTTTCAATACTAACCTAATAAATGAAGAAAAAGATTTTTACACAGAAAATACATTAAACATTGACTTAGAAGAAAACGAGCAATTAAAAATGTTAGAAAAAGCTTTACAAATTTTAGGTAACCCATGTAAAAAAATCCTTGAACTTTTTTATCTAAAAAATTTATCAATGACACAAATTGCCCAAATCATGGGATATACTAATTCAAATAATGCAAAAACTCAAAAATATAAATGTCTTTTACGCTTAAAAAAAATTTATTTCAAACTAAAAAAAATTAATTATGATTGATTCTATAAAATTTTTCGAATTATGTGAAAAATTTTCTGAAAACTCACTTTCAAAAGAAGAAAAAAACTATTTAAATGAATTAATTTCTAACAATCCAATATTAAAAAATGAATTTATTCAAAATTTAGAAATTATAAAAAAAATTAAACAATTATCTGAAAAAAAAGAAATAATTAAAAAAATTAAATCTATAAACATTAATTTTATTAAAAGAAAACGAAGAATAAAAAAAATTTACACTTACACTATTTTATGGCTTATTACAGCGTTAATAGCTATTAGTTCAACAATTATAACCTTACAAATTTCTGGTTGGTTTGACTTTAAACAGAAGCTCAATAAGTATATAAACTTATCTAATAAG
>Ga0197143_1001638_pt1 | contig 18473 bp, 15 predicted proteins | sample GBS70_MetaG_FD_148603 | JGI IMG/M metagenome (GOLD analysis project Ga0197143, IMG submission 148603) | Sediment microbial communities from Great Boiling Springs, Gerlach, Nevada, United States - GBS 70_MetaG | ecosystem: Environmental > Aquatic > Thermal springs > Hot (42-90C) > Sediment...
ACATTTCCAAAGGTCACGGTTCGTCATGTAAGGGTCAAGCCGAGATTTCCACCGGGGAAAGGGCATGTAAACCCCGTCGTAATCGTTGACATACTGCAGCATAGCCAGCCCTTGTTGCTTCATGTTGCTGATGCAAGTCGTAGCCCTCGCCTTCTCGCGAACTCGGCTGAACACTGGCAACAGAATCGCCGCGAGAATGGCGATTATCGCTATCACGACCAACAACTCAATCAGCGTGAACCCCCGTCTCATCGCAACACACCTCTTTTCAAAGGCTGTCGCTATTGTAACACGAAATTTAAATTCGTGCCACAAAAATTTGTCGGGGAAAGTCCGAGCGATTCAAGGTTGGGAGAAATGATGCTCTTGCCGAGCCGAAACCACAGCGAATGGCGAATAGCGATTGGCAAACAGTTTTTCTGGAGGACAACACTCCCGCGCTGCAGGAAATTTCAGCGCTTAACAACTGCGCTTTGCACTCAGCACTCCGCACACAAGATAGGTTGGGCTCACCTATAGTTTCGCCCTCCCAAACACCAAACAAATTCGGCGCTCAAAAATTTCGTCATTGACCATTGGCTTATGAACCTTAAAAAATTGACTTGGACGCAGGCTAAAGCCCGTGATATGGAGAAGCAATTTGGGACTTTTAGGATATGCTGTTCAGAAATGTTGGAAGCCGCCGCTCAGTGTTTTAAGCGTTCCGTCAAGTTGCTTGCCGAGAACTTGTCCATCTTCGTGGGCAGCGGAAACCAACCCAATTTGGTGGGCAGGAATACCGTTTGCCACTAAGACTTTGCGAAGTTCAGATGACACCGATGAAGGCACAGAGACCAGCAACTCATAATCTTCACCACCCGTTAATGCGAGTGCCATAGCATCTTTGTCAGTAACAATCGCTGCTTCTTTTAGGGCTTGGCTTAGTGGCAAATTTGGCAAGTCAATGACGATTTGGACTTTGCTTGCAGCCGCCATCCTTTGGGCGTCAATTACCAAACCATCGCTGATGTCAATGGCTGCGTGGACAGGGAACGAATGCAGGATAGGGATAGCGCTCAAGCGAGGGATCGGTCGCTTGAAGCGTTCTATGCATTTGGAAAGCAGCGGGTGAGTTTGGGCACCGCTAATGTTTTGCTCCAAAAGCCAGAAGCCAGCAGCTGATTCACCCAAAAAGCCTGTGGCAATAATCTCGTCGCCAACTTTGGCGCCGTTCCGCCGAAACGGTTCCCCTTCAATGGTGCCGATGACAACGCTGCTTACCATGACCCCGACAGGTGAGCGAACTGTGTCACCGCCGAGAAGCAAAGTGCCTGTTGCTTGACACATTGCGATAGCGCCATCGTAAAATTCGTCCACAAAGGAAACGGGTTCATCACCTGTCAAGCCCAATCCTAACAGCGCAGCAATAGGTTTGCCGCCCATTGCCACAACATCGCTGATGCTGATGGCAATTGACTTCCAGCCGAGATCAAAAGGTGGCATCCAGCGAAGCCGAAAATGGGCGTTTTCAAGTTGGGTGTCAATCGTCAGCACAACCTTGACACCATCAATTTCCAAAACTGCAGCATCGTCACCGATCCCGACCAGCACCCGTTTGTCAAACCCGAAAGTTCTCTCCAGTCGCTCGCACAACCTTGCAACCAGAGGATACTCGCCCAAATCTCGCACTTTCATCTTCTCTCACCGCGAATTTTCATCCAGAGTTGCTTCAATTGCTTGACTGCTTCAACAGGGTCATCGGCACAAACGACTGCCGAAACGACGGCGACGGCATCGGCACCCGCTTCAAAAACTGCCGCTGCATTTTGCAAAGTGATGCCACCGATGGCAACCAGAGGGTAATCGGGTGGCAAAACTTGTCTGACCCGTCTGACCATATCAACCCCGACAGGTTCACCAGCATCGGGCTTTGTTGAAGTAGCAAATACTGAACCGATGCTAACATAGTCGGCACCTTCAGCAACCGCCTTAAGTGCTTCATTTTCGTTAGCGACGGAGCGACCAATGATTTTTCCAGCACCAAGCAAACGCCTTGCTATGGGGACAGGCATGTCATCGTCGCCCACATGGACACCATCGGCATCAGCAGCGAGGGCTATGTCAACTCGGTCGTTGACGATGAACAAGGTATCAGTTCTCCGAGTTAAGTCGCGAATAGCCCTCGCCCACTCTAAGAGTTGGCGAGTTGTCGCTTCTTTGTCCCTCAGTTGGACGGCACAAGCACCACCTGCAATTGCAACCTTTGCTATGTCAACATGAGACCTTCTTGGGTTGATGAACCTATCGGTTACGACATAAACGCCAGCGACGCATCTCACCATGTGACTTCCCTCCTTGCTGAGTTGACACTGCTGTGATATAACGATGGCACAACGGCGTCGGGGTGTGACAAGGTTTTTACTGGAACGAGGAGGTGCATGGAAAGAAATGGGGGGCATAATCAGGTTTCCTGATGGGCGCTCCAGTTCCCTATTGCCCGTGACTGATCCAGACTGGGCAGAACAGTGGTTGCGCCGTTCAGTCCAACCGTTGGCTCTGTGGACTTTGACCGTTCCTTTGCTTCCTGTCGGCGAAAACTTGACCACGCCTTTCGGCATTGTTGTGCCAATCTTGGGCATAGACAGCAACGGCAGGACAATCGCTGTTTTGTTTGATTTGAAGACGGAACGAGCGTTAACAGCCATCATGGGCGAAAGTGTTGCGGCACTACATTGGGCTGAAAGTTTGGACGAAAAGCAGTTGGAGACTTTCGGTCGTTATTTCTGGCATGACCCCAAAGCGTCCCTTGCTGGTGTTTGGGCTCAAGTTCATGGGTTGAAAGAGAGGACTGTTTCTTTCGGTCAGCAAACACAAGTTCATGTCCTCAGTTGGCGTCCCCGACCCGTTCTTTGGGAAGTTCAAAACTTTCTCAACCGTTACAGACTTTCCATATTGTTTTTCGGGCTTCATACTTTTCAAGGTGAGCAAGGGGAAACGATCGCCATCGCAGAACCAATTGTTGTGCCATTGGCAGTTAGTTCTGTTAGCCCTGAAGGAGTCTCTGTTCATCGGGTCGGGGAAGTTGAGTCGTTTTTGCGTTCTTTAGGCGAAATGACGACCTAAAAAACTTCGCGAGAGGTGCGTCAGAAGTGAAACTAACGGGTGCGGAGCGGCAGTGGGTTGAACAGTTAATTCGCCTTTCGCTCCTCACTGCTGCAAGGCAGTTGAGAGCCGATGCTTGTGGCGTTGGCTTTTGGCAAAGTGAGCGGAGATTCTCCCAATTCGTTTTCAACGGTCGGTTTCAGTGTTTCACCGAAACTGACTTGACTGTTCCCTTCTTGCTTTTGAAGCAACTTTCAAAATCGCCCCTCCCTCTTAAATCCCCTCATACATCCTTCTTGCCCGTTACGCCTCCCCTCGCCTCAGCGTTGGCGATGGGGAAATTTGACGGAACTGAACCGTTGATGCTTTTTTGGGTTGGTCGGTTGAGAACTTCCGATTGGAGCGATGACGAAAGGGAAAAATTTGAAGCTTTCGCTCAAGGTATGGGTAGGCTTTTCATCCCCTTTTTGCCTGCTTTCATGAACGGGAGAGTTTTGAGGTCTTGGTTGGAAACAGCGAATCGTTCCGACATGTCAGCGGTGTTGGAAGAGAGTTTGACTTTCCTGCTTGAGTTGGTTCTGTTCGCCGCTGGGGCGAGGGATGGGGCAATCGTCTTGACGGATTTGAAGGGAACACCGATGTTCGGTGTCGCTCAGGGCGGGGACGGGAAACGATGGTTGGAAATGCACTGCCTTCCTGTGACCGTTCGCCACGCTTTCACAACGAAAGTTTTCTCAGATGTTCAATGGATGGGAATTATCGCCGTGAAGACATCGGGTCAAATTCGTCCCACACTTGCACCTCTTCTGGACGCCATTGCCCACACAATTCGCTCGCTTATCTCTTGGAGCCAGCAATCTGTTCGGGTTGAGAAGTTGGCTTGGATTGACCCGTTGACGGGTTTGCCGAACCGAAAAGCCTTTGGTAGGAAACTGGAAAGCGAATTGCACCGAGCCGCTCGCTTCGGTTACCCAGTCAGCCTACTACTGGCTGACTTAGATGAATTTCGCATTTTCAACGAGGTGCTCGGGTTTGACACTGGTGACGAAATATTGAGGCAAGTCGGCTCTATCTTGAGGAAATCGGTGCGGGGCTATGACCTTGTCGCCAGATACGGCGGTGATGAGTTTGCTATAGCGCTGCCAGCGACTTCTTTGGAAGGTGCATTGAAAGTTGCAGAAAGGCTGAAAACAAGGCTTACTGAAGCGGAAATCTTGCCTGTTAAGGATGTCAGGCTCACCATCAAAGTCAGCATCGGCTTGACAATTGCTCAAAAGGTTGAGCCCAAAGACGCTAAATGTCTCCTCTCGCTCATTGATCAAGCCCTCGCCATGGCTAAGAGCAAAGGCGGCAACCGAATAGAAGTCATCACTGCACCTGAATTTGCTCCCTCAATGCTATCACTGCCAGTTATGTCGCCAGATTTATGGTCGGCATTGGTCCAATATCTTAGTCATGGCATCAACAATCCCCTCAATGGGATTTTGGGCTTGACCCAAATTGCCCTGATGGAGGAGCAATTGCCGCCCCATGTCAGGGATGCACTTGAGCAGATAGAACAGTTGAGTCTCAGGCTGAGGGAATTCAGTCGCTACTTGATGAACCTTCCGCCCAAGCGACTCATGGAAGAACTTGAAGCCTTTTGGAAACGAATGCACACACCACCGCCTCTATAAGAGGCGGCGAAGGGGGAGTGAGTTATGGCGGGCTTGAGAGTGATCATCGTGGATGATGAGGAAAGCACAGTCGCAATTTGCAAGTTCGCTTTGCAGCGATTAGGGATGGAAGTTGAAACTGCTTTAACGGCTTCAGAAGCCTTGATGAAAGTCCGACAAGAAGCCTTTGATTTGGCAGTGGTGGATTGGCTTTTGCCGGACGGCAGCGGGATGGCTTTGTTCAGGATGATGAGGGAGCACTTACCACAGTTGGTCGGAATTCTCATCACTGGACAAAATGTCGCTGACACGAACAGGGAAGCCCTAGAAGCGGGTTTCTGGGCTTTCCTGCCAAAGCCTTTCACCATCTCCGAGTTTCAGGCAACGGTTGAGAGGGCAGCAGCATACATCCGCGCCATAAGGGAAAGGGAAAGGCTTGAGTTGATGATGTCGTTGAGCGAAGTCGCCCAGCAAATCGCCACTTCCCTTGAAACCGAAGAAGTGCTGCAAAGGATTTTGCATGTAGCCTTACAGCAAGCGAAAGCCGATAAAGTGTCCGTCATGCTCGTTGACCAGTCAACTTCTCCGCCCCGACTTAGATTGGTGGCTGCGGAAGGACTTTCACCTGACTTGCTCTCTATAGAAGTTCCTGTCGGCGAAGGGATTGCTGGTCAAGTCGTTATCACTGGTGCACCTTTGCTCATCAACGCCCAAACAATTCACCAGTTCTCGCCCACAGCCTTGCACTATCAGGGTGCTGGTAGCGCACTTTGCTTGCCACTTAAGGTTGGCAGTAAGGTTGTTGGGGTGCTTAACTTGACCAGACTCACTTCAGACCGCCCGTTTTCCGAAAGCGATATAAGGCTTTACCTTGTCTTAGCCGCACAAGCAGCACTCGCCATTGAGAACGCTCAACTTCACCAGAAAATTCGTGAAGGCTATATTTCAGCCCTCGCCTCTTTCTGCAAATTTGCCGAGACCTTGATGCCATATCGCCAAGGTCACTCAATAAGGGTCGGAATTTACGCCAAGCAGTTGGCTGAAGTCGTCGGCTTGAGCAAGCAGGAGGCAGAACAATTAAGGATAGCAGCGCTGATGCAAGATTTGGGGCTGTTGAAGGTTCCGAAAGAGGTCTTAACGAAGCCAGGACGGTTGACGGATGAAGAGTGGCAACTTGTCAAGCAACACCCGATATGGAGTTTGGAGTTGGTAGACCCGCCTGCTATATTGACTGAGACCATTGAAGCGGCAGTGAAACACCACCACGAAAGGTTTGATGGAAACGGCTACCCCAATAGGCTGAAGGGCGAGCAAATTCCGTTCCCTGCAAGACTTCTCGCAGTCGCCGATACTTTTGATGCTCTATGTTCCGAGCGACCATACCGTCCTGCTTATTCAACAGAGCAAGCGTTGGAAGAGATGCGAAAAGTCTCTGGCTCTCAACTTGACCCCGACTTGACAGATGCCTTCATCCAATCCGTAGCCGATGGCGGGAATTCGTGACGGAAAGGCAGGGTGAAGGATGGTCATAAAAGTCCAAGATTGGCTCACACTTTTGCGACCTCACCAGTGGGTAAAAAATGTCCTCGTCTTTGCAGGTTACATCTTCGCAGGCAACTTCAAGTTGCCCCCGCCGAAAGCGATCACAGACTTCACTTTCGTGCTTGCTGGCTTTGTCAGTTTCTGCTTGTTGTCGGGAGCAGTTTACGCCATCAATGATGTGGTTGACAGGGAAAAAGACCGCAAACATCCTGTCAAGAGAAATCGTCCCGTCGCTTCAGGGAGGGTTTCGGTCGGGGAGGCTACCGCATTGGCAGTGAGCAGTGCCATTTTAGGGCTTATCTTGGCGTTTTGGGTTTCGTGGCGAAACGAAGCGCCTTTGTTTTTTCTCGCAGCCCTTTCCTATCCAATTTGGGGCGCCGTTTATTCCTTCTGGCTCAAACGGCTCATCATCGTTGACGCTATAGGTGTGGCTGCGGGTTTCGTCTTGAGGGTCACTGCAGGGTGCCTTGCCATTAAGGTTGACATTTCGCCCTGGTTGATTTTGTGCACCCTTTTGGTGGCGCTTTTCATCGCCTTTAGCAAGCGGCGACACGAGTTGCTCCTGATGGGCAACAACGCAACTTCAGTTCGGTCAGTTTTAGGCGAGTATTCGCCTCAACTTCTGGACATGTTCATCGCCGTCACCGCTTCAATGACCATCATGGCGTATTCCCTCTACACCTTCACCGCTCCCCATATCCTTTTAGGCGACAAAAGAGAACCTTGGTTGATGGTCACAATCCCGTTCGTCGTTTATGGTGTGCTTCGCTACCTTTACTTGGCTTATCAGACCGACACTGCTGGCGCACCCGAACAAATGCTGAAGGATAAGCCTTTCGTGGTCAACTTAGCCCTTTGGGCTTTGACAGTGCTACTGCTCGGTTGGTTAGCCCGATAAGTGAGCACAATCTTTTGCCGACTTAACAATTTCCGAACTCCCGACCTGCTGAGAAGTTCTTTTTGGCATCAGCCTCGCCCCCTCGTTTTTCGCCGACTAATGGTTCTCCAAACTGCTGTTGTATGGTGTCAGGATTGTTAACTTGATACTTCTTTCCGTCCAAACGACCAACAAGTGAGGAGCAAGCCGACGAGGATGTAAGCGACGACATAGAGCAAGTCGCCAATGGTCGGTTGAGGCATTTCCACGCCCGGAGGTCCACTTAGGCGAGGCACTATATCCAAAACTTCACTTTCCACGACCATCCATCGAGCGACGCGCCCCGTTGGCATCAGGTAACCTGCTACTTGCGAGAGCGTGAGCAACCGAGGCAAATTTGCCAGCATGCCGATGTTGCGCATCGTTGTCTCAGACCAACCGATGCCCATGAAGACAAGTGAAATCAGTGCCACGAAAATCCAGGGCAAATGCACTGACAGCAACAGATTGAGGCTGACGAAAAGCAGTGGATAGAGCAATCCGATCAAACCAGCCTTCCAGACGCCCCAATGCCAAGTGCCCAACCGATTCCATGTGCCCCACTCAATCACAGCCAACCACAAAAGTTGGTTGAGGGTCAAGACGACAGCGAAGCCCAGCCACTTGCCGACGACAATTTGCCAGCGTCGGATAGGTTTGGTGACGACGAGGGTGAGGGTGCCCCGCTCCAGTTCCGTCGCAATTGCCCCACATGCCAAAGCCGTTGCCATTACAGCGCTGAAAAAGCGGGTGATGACCAATCCAAAATGCACGACCAAACTCCCTTGCATTTCGGCGGGGAGAAACTCACCGTGCCGTTTAACATTGGCGAACACATAAGCCAGCAACGCCATCATCCCTGCGCCCAAAAGCAACCCACCGACGAATACCCAACGCCGCATCGCTTCCTTGATTGTCAATCTGGCGATGACCAAAACGGGCATCACCCATCTCACCCATAGCGACACCGACGGCAAAGGAACGGCAATTGGCTCAGCACGGTTCACTGTGAATCACCTGCACGAACAAGTCTTCCAGCGAGAAGCGTTTGGGCACGACACTCATCAGCCGAGCACCGTTGCTAACGAGCGCCACAATCAAGTCGGGGATGGCATCTTCAGTGCGAACCCTCACGGTCAGCGCATCGCCGTTAGCGCTGACGACAATGCCCCACTTGGCAGCGATGTCCCGCCACGACGGCAACGGGTTCTGGAAGCGGATTTCCAACTCCAACGGCTCGCTCAGCAACTCGTCCAACCTACCCTGAAAGACCGACTGCCCTTTGTTGAGGATGGCGACAGCGTCGCAGGTCATTTCCACTTCGCTGAGCAGATGTGAGTTGAGAAAGACAGTGACGCCTTGCTCTTTCAGGCGCAAGATAAGGTTGCGCACCTCCCAACGCCCCAACGGGTCTAAGGCGGAAGTCGGCTCGTCCAAGATGACCAACTTCGGCTCGTTCAACAAGGCTTGTGCGATGCCCAAGCGCTGCAACATGCCCCGCGAAAATTCCCGCACCTTAGACCGACGCCGCTCTTTTAACCCGACGAATTCCAGCACGGCATCAATGCGTTGTCGCCGAACTGACTTGGGCAAGCCAAGCATGCGGGCGTGGAAGTCCAGAAACTCTTCGGCGGTCAGGAAGTCATGGAACTGGAACTTTTCAGGCAAGTAGCCGATGAGCCGACGAACTTCAGGGTTGCCGATGGGGTAGCCAAAGATGCGTCCCGTCCCGCGTGTCGGGCGCAAGTTGCCCAAGAGCAAATTCAGTGTCGTCGTCTTCCCCGCCCCATTCGGACCGAGGAAACCAAAGACACTACCGATGGGCACTTTCAAATTGAGGTCTTGGACGGCGACGACGGGTTTGCCCCACAGCGACCGAAAAATTTTCGTCAACCCGTCCGTCTCTATTGCCCACATACCCTGCTGCTCCTTTCAAGCCTAATAAAGTAGCGCTAACTCATTGCTGCCTTTTGCTCTGAACTTTCATCACATTCAATGATAGCAACGACTGACTTACTATGCCTGTTCAGAGATGATTGACTTTTTGCCCGCAGCGGATGATGAGTGACATTCCTTGATGTTTTCCGGCGTGAGTCGGGAGTGCCATAATCATCAACGGAGGCGTTCAGGCATGGAGAAAATGAGATTTTGGGTTCAGCGAGTTTACATGCAAGTTGGAAGCCACTGGGAGCCAGCAGTGGATGTTTGTGAAGACGATGAGGCTTATTATGTCATTGTTGATGTGGCTGGTGTGAGCGAAAACGATTTGGAAGTTGAGTATCACCCCAACGGTTTGCTCGTCGTTCGCGGTGTTCGTCGCCCGCCACTTGTGAGTGCCGATGTCCAATATCTGGTCTTGGAAATTCCTTACGGTTCATTTGAGCGCAGAATCCCGTTACCGAGCGCCATCAACGCTGATGGTATAACGGCTGAATACAGGTCGGGGTTACTTCAAATCCGCATCCCTAAGAAAGCATCTTCAGAACAAGCAAGGTTGTTGACAATAAAGCCGTGAAAAGGAGGGATGGGTAGCCATGAGGTTAGGGGTGTTAATATCAGTTTGCGCCGGGCTCGCTTTGATTTGGGTTGCTGTCAAGGCTGAACAAAGGTTGACTCCTCCGTCCCATAAATGGGTGAGCCAAATGGCTGAATACTGTGAAGACCTTGCTGATTCCTTTGAAAGTTTGGAAAGCCAATTCAAAGGGTTGGCGAAACAGTATCGTCAAGCGAAGCAGAGGAGGTTGGCAGAGATTTGCGAACAACTCGCTGACGAACATGACCGAGTCGCTGACCGTCTCAATGAATTGCAAAAGGCTTACAAAAAGTTGGAGAAGGAACTCAGACGCTGAAGAGAAGGGGGGAAAATTGTGTTTGTCCCAGAGGATTTGAGACAACAATTGCCATCAGAATTGCCTGTTGTGGCTTTGCGAGATTATGTGATTTTCCCGATGATGCTCACACCTTTGAGTGTCGGGCGACCAAAAAGCGTTCGGGCAGTTGACGCTGTCGCCGCCGATTTGCGGGTGTTCATAACAGTAATGCAAAGGGACAAAGACATCCAAGACCCACAGCCACCAGATGACCTTTACCAGATCGGGACTTTGGTCAACATCGTGAGGATGGTGAGGTCGCCGGAAGGGCATATTCACCTGTTCCTTCGCGGGCTCGCGAGGGTTCGTATTGAGGAATGGACGCAGACTGACCCATACCTTAAGGCGCGATACTCAATCATAGACGAAACCGTTGAGCAAACCATTGAGGTGCAAGCCCTTGTAAATAGCGTCTTGGACTTATTCAGGCGAGTGATTCAACTTTCCCCTCATCTTCCTGATGAGGCGATAAACCTTGTGGCTTCACTGACTTCTCCTGCCCAAATCGCTGATGTTGTTGTCACAGCCATCAATTTGACCCCACAAGATAGCCAACGCTTTTTGGAGATGACCGACCCTATCCAGAGACTGAGGGAACTCGTCCCACTGCTTTCGCGAGAAGTTCAGGTCTTGGAGTTGACACAGAAAATTCAGGAACAGGCACGGCAGGAACTTGACAAGGCTCAACGAGAGTTCATCTTGAGACAGCAATTGAGGGAAATCCAAAAGGAGTTGGGCGAGACAGCAGAGGCAGAGATTGAGGAGTTGAGGCAAAAGATTGAAGGTGCGGGAATGCCTGAAGAGGTGAAGGAAGTAGCGCTTCGTGAGTTGGACAGGCTCTCCAAAATGCACCCCGCAGCAGCCGAATACACTGTCAGCCGAACCTACCTTGACTGGCTCATAAGTTTGCCTTGGAACAAGGTGACCGAAGACAACTTGGACATCGCCCACGCAAAGAAGGTTTTGGACGAAGACCACCATGACCTTGACGATGTGAAGGAAAGGCTTCTGGAGTTTCTGGCAGTCCGAAAACTCAAGCAAGACACTAAAGGTCCAATTTTGTGCTTCGTTGGTCCACCAGGCGTCGGCAAGACGAGTTTGGGTCAAAGTATTGCCCGTGCTTTGGGTCGTAAATTTGTTCGCATCAGTTTGGGTGGTATGAGGGACGAAGCGGAAATTCGCGGTCACAGACGAACTTATGTTGGTGCACTTCCGGGGCGAATAATCCAAGGGCTCAGGCAGGCTGGAACGAAAAACCCAGTTTTCATGTTGGACGAGGTTGACAAAATCGGATTTGACTTCAGGGGCGACCCTGCAGCGGCTCTTCTTGAAGTCCTTGACCCAGAGCAAAACCACAGTTTCGTTGACCACTACCTTGATGTCCCCTTTGACCTCTCCCAAGTCCTGTTCATCTGCACAGCCAACATCACCGACACAATCCCACCAGCACTCCTTGACAGGATGGAAGTCATACGCTTGCCCGGCTACAGCCACGAGGAGAAGTTGCAGATAGCAAAGCGCTATCTCGTCCCACGAAACCTGAAAGAACACGGTTTGACGGAAAACCATGTTGAGTTCACCGACGAAGCGTTGTCGGTCATCATCAAGCAATACACGAGAGAAGCAGGGGTTCGTAACTTGAGCAGAGAAATCGCCAACATTTGCCGAAAGGTAGCCCGCCAAGTGGCTGAAGGCAAAACCGAGAAAGTTGTCGTCACACCAGAAAATGTTGCTGAGTTCCTCGGACCTCCTAAGTTCTTGGAGGAAATTGCCGAGAGGAGACCGCAAGTGGGTGTGGCTACGGGACTGGCATGGACGCCGTTCGGCGGTTCGGTTTTGTTTGTGGAAACAACAAAGATGCCGGGCAAAGGGGCACTCATCATTACCGGTCATTTGGGCGAAATCATGAAAGAGTCCGCTCAGGCTGCCCTTAGTTATGTCCGCTCCCGTTCAGAACAACTCGGCATCCCCGAAGACTTCTTCAGTAAACACGATATACACATCCATGTCCCTGCAGGCGCCATTCCGAAAGACGGTCCTTCTGCTGGCATAACGATGGCAACTGCGTTGGCGAGTTTGGCGACTGGAAGACCTGTAAGACACGATGTCGCTATGACCGGCGAAATTACCTTGACAGGACGAGTTTTTCCTGTCGGTGGAATCAAGGAGAAAGTTTTGGCTGCGAAAGAGGCAGGCATAACCGAAATCATCTTGCCAACCCAGAACGAAAAGGACTTGGTTGAAGTCCCCGAGCACATCCGAAACGCTTTGAGGTTTCATTTCGTTGAGAACATGGACGAAGTGTTGGAATTTGCCCTTCTGCCTGCACCAGAAGTTGAAGCAGTAACGATTGGGAGTGAAAGTTCTTGATGGGTCTTCAGAGAGCAAAAACTGCCGAGTCTTTGGCTCCAAATCGGTCTGACGGAAGCAAGCCGATGAGAGAGGGGGACGCTTTTTGGCGTCTCTTAATTTTCTTCCGCCCTTATTGGAAACGAGCGGTGGCATGTGTCTTTCTTATCGGTGCAGCGGAAGGATTGCGCTTCTACTTCATTTGGTTGACCCAACACCTGCTACGACCACTGATTGAGTCTGGGGTTCGGGCTGGAGAAGGGGATTGGCTTATCCGGACCGTCCAAAAGGGACTGCAGTGGCTTTTTGCCGATGCATCAAATAGACTCACTTTGCTTGGAGCAGTTTGTCTCGTCGGGGTTGGGGTTGCCATCATGCGAGCAGCCATCTCCTTCGCTCACACTTTCCTCGCAAACAACATCGCCCAGAAGGTTGTCTTGGATTTGAGACGGCGTCTTTATGCCCATTTGCAAACGATGCCACCATCTTTCTTTGAGCACGAAAGGACGGGACAACTTTTAGCGCGTATCGTAAACGATGTCGCTGCCCTTCAATCTTTGGTCACAATCGGGATTGAGGATTTGGTCGCTGCTCCTATTTTGATTTTGGGTTCGCTGGTCTTGATGCTTGTCATTAGTCCACCTTTGACGGTCATCGCTTTAATTTTGCTCCCACTTGTTGGCTGGCTTATGTGGCGGCTGGGTAGAAGGTTGAGACGGGCATCATACGACACTCAAGTCGCTTTAGGACAACTAACCGCCTTGCTACGGGAAAGCCTTAGTGGGATTAAACTCGTCCAAGCCTTCAGTGCTGAGGAGCAGGCATTGTTGCAATTTGACCAACGCAACCGACAACTCTACCAGAACACCCTAAGGGCAATCCGTCTCAGGACACTGCTCTCGCCTTCGGTGGAATTGATTGGGACGGTGGGGGTTATCGCAGGCGTGTTCATCGGGGGAGTGTTCGTCATTCAAGGTTGGTTGCGACCAGAGAATCTACTGGCTTTCATGGTCTACTTCTACACCCTCGCATCAAGCACGAGGCGCTTGACACAAATTCAAGCAGTCAAGGAGCAAGTGGCTGGCGCTGCCGAAAGAGTTTTTCAAGTCCTTGACATAGAGCCGGAGATAACCGATGCCCCCGACGCCATTGACTTGCCAACGGTCAGGGGTGAGGTGACTTTTGAGAATGTCCGCTTCCGATACCCTGACGGTGACGAGGTTCTGAAAGGCGTCAGTTTCAAAATCCGTCCTGGTGAAAAGGTGGCAATCGTTGGTCCAAGCGGGGTAGGGAAGACCACTATAGCCATGCTACTGATGCACTTCTACGACCCAACAGAAGGATGCATCTTGCTTGACGGATATGACCTCCGAAAAATTCGGCTCGCTTCCCTGAGACGACATATTGGACTGGTCTTGCAAGACACTTTCGTCATTGACGGGACAGTTCGGGAGAACATCGCTTTGGGTAACCCAGACGCAACGGATGAAGAAATTGTGGAAGCAGCAAAGTTAGCAAACGCCCATGAGTTCATTGAACGGCTGCCCAACGGTTACGATACTTGGGTCGGTGAAGGCGGAGCGTTCCTTTCGGTTGGACAAAGGCAACGGATAGCCTTAGCAAGGGCTTTGCTCAAAAAACCCGCTGTCTTGGTTTTAGACGAAGTTACTTCCCACCTTGATGCAGAAAGCGAAGCGGCAGTCCAACAAGCAATTGAGCGGGCAATGCAAGGGCGAACTGTCATCCTCATCGCCCACAGACTAAGCACTGTCAAGAACACTGACCGAATCTTGGTTTTGCAAGATGGTCAAATCGTTGAGGAAGGACGACATGAAGAATTGGTCGCTGCTGATACATACTACCGCCGTCTCTACGAACTGCAACGGTGAAAACTGAAGGGGGACAAAGGAATGGCGAAAGTGTTGGTAATCAGTGGCATGGGCTGATCAGCACGGCAATTGTCAATCAATTGTTTGAGTGAGGCGATGAACTGAAAAAGCGATTAGCCCAACATTAACTGGCAAAGTCGCATAACTGCATAGGGGATTTAGCACTCCCGCACCGAAAACTTTACGGTTGGGCAGTAACCTGACTTTGGAGGCTTCGCCCTGATAGATTGCTCTTTCGCTCAAGCGAAAACTCACCCCTCCCAGCCTACTCCACCTTATTGCTTCACGGTTCTATGCTGACTTACAAATACTTAATCAAAATTTTGTGCCATAATGACTGACGGGTGTCGGAAAAATTTTCCGCTTGATGGAGGCTCATAGACTTGTCCGTGACGAGATGGCTCTCTTTGGTTTTCGGGAAGCAAAAAGCGCCGGGAATACTCATCGGGCACACTGACTGGGTGAACGCGATTGCGTTTTCACCCACAGGGAGATTTTTGGTTTCTGGTGGGAAAGACCACACTGTCAGGCTATGGAGGCTGGATAACTGGCATCAAGTTTGGGCGATCAAAGGACACGCCGATTGGGTTAAGTCCGTTGCTTTTTCGCCTGACGGTTTATTGATCGCTACGGGAAGCGGCGACAAGGCGGTCAAAGTGTGGGCGACCAGAAACGGCGCACTTGTCGCCACTTTGGGCGATCACACCGATTGGGTGAATTCTGTCACCTTTTCGCCTTCGGGTGGGTGGCTTTTATCGGGCAGTGCAGATAAGACGGCAAAACTTTGGGACACTCAAACTTGGGAGAAAGTGAAGACATATATCCATATGAGCCTCGTCTACTCGGTTGCTTTTTCACCTGACGAAGATTTTTTCGCCGCCGGGACTTATGAGGGGATCGTGAAAGTTTGGAAGGTGCCAGAAGGGGAATTGCTTTTAACGCTGCCCGATCACGGCGATTGGGTCAGATGTATTGCTTTCTCACCCGATGGACGGAGATTAGCCACTTGCTGTTGGAACGAGAGGGTAAGGCTGTGGAGATTTCCTGAAGGCAACTTGGAAGCAATTTTAACGATTCCGAAAACTGCAGCCACGAGCATTGCTTTTTCGCCTGACGGGAAAATGTTGGCAGTTGGAACTCACAGTGGTCAGGTCTTCCTTTACGAGTTTGAGGTTCAAAAGTTTGTGCAGGTTTTTCAGGGGCACACTGAACATGTTTCCTCCGTCGCTTTTTCGCCTGACGGCAAGTGGTTGGCTTCTGGCAGCCGAGACAAAACGATAAGGCTTTGGAGGGTTGAAGGGTAGATTGTCCACCCCATCGCTATTTCGGAACCTGCCAAACAAGTAAATTCCTACTCCCAATTAACCTAAAAGCCAACAGTGACCGATGCCCTCAGAAGCCCTGTGAACTTATTGACGACAGCGACAAACTTAGTATTGGGATGGACTATGGCAGACCGAATGAATGCCCTTTACTGGCTCGGCTGGTATCTTTGCCGTTTCCTTGCGTTCAAGTTCTGCAAACTGAAGGTTGAAGGCGCAGAGCAGATGCCAAATGAAGGTGGAGTCATCATCGCTTCCACCCACACTGCGACTTTAGACCCTGTTATTTTGGGATGTGTTTTTTCGCGACCTTTGACCTTTATGGCGAAAGAAGAATTGTTTCGCTTCCTACCGTTTGCTGCTCTTATCCGAACTCTTGGGGCATTTCCTGTCAAGCGTGGTGAGCCAGACAGACGGGCTCTGCGCAAAGCCATAATGCTCTTGCGTCAGGGGCGCTGCCTTGTCATCTTTCCTGAAGGAACGCGAAACCCAAACTGGCAACTCCGCCAGCCTGAATTGGGTGTAGCGTTATTGGCTGCATGGACGAAAGTTCCAGTTTTGCCCGTCGCGATTTTCGGGAGCGAACTTTTAATGCCAAAAGGCAAATTTTTCCCAAGACCTGTCCCGCTTAAGGTAAAGGTCGGAAAATTGTTATGGTTTGAAGGAGATGAAAGGCGAGAATCGCTGGAAGCGTTTGCTTGGCAAGTGATGGAGGCTATTTCGGAGTTATCGGGGCGACCACTCCCGCGCAGAGGAGAATTGACGGCGGTTGGTCGTCCCAAATGAGGCAAAATGCAGGTAAGGGAGCGGATGAAGCGATGAAGCGAAAGAGGCTTTGGTTGTGCCTAACGGTTCATGTTCTCGCGCTTGCTACCCCAATTTCCCCGCAAGAACTTTGGGTGCTGGAAAACTTTGAGCAAGGCACCAAGCAATGGTTTATCCAAACAAAGCAAACCGAGAACGGAGAACTGCCACTTGTTCTCTTGACCACAACATCATTGACTCCACCTGAGGGTGGCAAACAGGCAGGCTTGTTCGTTTGGAGAAGAGCAAATCGCGGTGATTGGGGTCGTTTCGTCTTTCCGTTGGATGGAGCACAACTTTCCGCAAAGAAATCTCAAGGCTTGACATTTTGGTGGGTCGGCGATGGAAGTCAAGCAGATGTCAGTTTCATCCTTGTTGCGGAAAGGCAAGGAATTGAACGGTCCTTCAAAGTTGAACTCACGATGCCAAGCACTTGGCAGCAAGTCCACTTGGGATGGGAAGCCTTTCGCGATGAAGATGGAACTCCCGCAACGGTTTTCGTCCGATACTTGAAGGAACTGCGAATTGAGCGGGTTGGACCTTTTGCTCCTTTCTTTTTCATCATAGACGAATTGGCTACTGAAGTCACTGCCCCTTCCTTGCCGACAATCACTGCCCGCGCTGTTGTGGACTTTCAACAGGAACAGCAAACGAGTTTGCTCCGATGGGGATCACATTGGGACGAAAAAGCCATTCTGCTCCTTCAAGACCCAACAGCCCGCAAACGCATCGCCGATTTGAGGCTCGGCTGGGCGAGAATTTTCGTCAATGACCTGACGGCGAAAAGGGATTTTGAAACTTCAGCGAAATTGGTTCAGTCATGGGCTGTTCAAGTTCAAAGGCTCAACATGGTTCCTGTCGTCACCCTCTCGCCCATAAAGCCTGAAGACCTTCCCACTGGTGCTTTTCAGCAGCAGGTGACTTTTTGGGTTCAAAGGTTGTTGCCTACAGTGAAACTTTATGAGTTATTTCGGAGACCTTCCGAACCGCCACTTCAACTTCGTCCGGAAGCGTTAGCGATTCACTTTTCCGCCTTACAGGAAGCGATGAAACAAATTTCGCCGACAGTTCAGGTTGGAGGATGGGGCGAACGAGGGGCTTGGAGGGAGCGACTGCAACTTCTTTTCGCGAGAGCACCACGACCTGACTTTTTCACACTCCACTTCTACGGCGCTTATAACGCCAGCATCAGTGATGAGGAATTGATGAGGGCTGCTCGCGAGACTGTGAGCGCAGATTTGCCCGACCAAGTCCCACTTAATCGGCTGGACGAATGGTTGAGGCAAATTTACCCTCCTTCGGGTGTCCCGTTCCAAGTGACTGAATGCGCACCTAACGCTATCAGGGCGAGGGGCGGTAAACCCGCTGACGAACGGGTTGCCAACCCGTTTGGTGCTGCGTGGCTTGCTGCCCTTTTCGTGCAAATGGCTGGCAAGTGTGAAACTTTGGTTCACTATAAACTCGCCGGTGACGGTTGGGGGCTTTTGGATGAATCTGGTGTGCCCCAACCAATTTACTGGTCAGTTTGGGCTTGCAACACATACTTCCCGACAGGGACGACCTTGGTTACAGCAGCGACTAACTTTGCGCCTTTGCTCATCCTCGGTGGCAAAACCAAAACCGCCAATAATGTCCTTCTCGTGAACACGAGCCCCAATGTCGCTGATATTTTGCTTGAGGCTATCAATTTGGAACGAACAAGGACGGTCAGAGTTCGGGTTCTGCAGGGGCGTGACATACCAAGTTACACCGAGTTGCCACCGACTTCTTTGGTCAGGGTTCGGCTCCCCGCTTACGGTGTTGGGGTGGTGCAATTTGTTTTCTGACATGCCATAATGTCAACGGCTCAGTTCAATGTCCCCACCTGCGGAGGTGGGTTGTAATGCAGCAACCGACAGGAACGGCGCAACGGCAAGCAGTAATTTTGTGGCGGTGCCCACAGTGTGGGCTCGTTTTCACACCGCAGCCGACAACCGTTCGTTGCCCGAGATGCGGCGAGAACTTGAGGAAGTGCCGTTATTGCAGGTTTGCCGATACCGTTACTT
>Ga0197143_1001639_pt1 | contig 18467 bp, 21 predicted proteins | sample GBS70_MetaG_FD_148603 | JGI IMG/M metagenome (GOLD analysis project Ga0197143, IMG submission 148603) | Sediment microbial communities from Great Boiling Springs, Gerlach, Nevada, United States - GBS 70_MetaG | ecosystem: Environmental > Aquatic > Thermal springs > Hot (42-90C) > Sediment...
GTCCTTTGTTTATGAGCTTTGCGATGTCCTTTGCAAAGTAAGTTATTATCATGTCAGCTCCTGCCCTCTTTATAGACAGAAATGTTTCCAACATAACCTTTTGCTCGTCTATCCATCCAAGTCTTCCCCCTGCCTTTATCATGGCATACTCACCGCTTACGTTGTATGCACACACCGGAAGCAGTGTGGCCTCCTTTACTTTGGCGATTATGTCAAGGTAAGCCAAAGCGGGCTTTACCATGATGACGTCTGCACCTTCCTTTACATCCAGTAGAACTTCCTTTATAGCTTCCCTTGCGTTGGCTGGGTCCATCTGATAGCTCCTTCTGTCTCCAAAGGCTGGAGCGGACTCCGCAGCTTCCCTAAAGGGTCCATAAAAGGCCGAAGCAAACTTAGCGGAGTATGCCATTATGGGTATGTGATAGTATCCAGATTCGTCTAAGGCGGACCTAATAGCTTGAACCATCCCATCCATCATACCAGAAGGTGCCAGCATATCCGCTCCACTTTCTACGTGGGAAATGGCCTGCTTTTTTAGATTTTCCAAGGTTAAGTCGTTATCTACGGTGTTTCCTCTTATCACCCCGCAGTGTCCGTGAGTAGTGTATTCACAAAAGCACACATCAGTTATTACGTAAATATCTGGAACGTGCTTTTTTATTTCCCTAAGAGCCTTTTGGATGATTCCCTGTTCGTTCCAAGTGTCTGAGCCAACTTCATCTTTGTGCTCGGGAATGCCAAAGAGTATGATGGCGGGAATGCCAAGGTCTCTAACTTCCTTAACCGCATCAACTACTTTATCCACACTGTATCTGAAAACTCCAGGCATAGATGGGATCTCTTCCACTATTTTTTCTCCGTATCTTACAAAGATTGGGTATATCAGATCGTCAAGGGAAAGCTTTGTTTCTCTCACAAGCCTTCTTATGTTTTCGTTAGCCCTAAGCCTTCTTGGTCTTAGCTTTGGAAACTCCATAATAGGACTATTTTAATGCTCAGATTTGATCTTGTAGTAGAATATAAGCACGCCGATTACCGCAGATACCGCTAAGCCAAAAAGCAAAGTATCCAGTGGATTTTTCCACTCTACAAGATTCTTAGTAAAGGTAATGGCAAGTATAAGGACTATAACGCTTGCTAATTTAGACTTTAGTTGGTCTATGGTTTCTATCTTTAGCCAAGGGGCAAGTTTTAACTCTCCTACAAAGAGCTCGTATAAGCCCACGGCGAATATATACAGAATTACCGAAAGAAGATGGATGTCCATCACGGAGATAAACTTTGTAGCCAGCACCGCTGTATCCCTTGCGCTTTCGTCTGTTAGGACCTTGTAGAGCGTCTCAAAAAGCACGTATATACCATAAAGACCAAGAAACACCGCTCCCACAAACAGACTAAGGGAAGGCAATAAAGCTATTGCTTTACCGCTCTCCAGAAGCTTCTTTAACATCTCCCAGTTCCTCCAAGGACTTTAAAAAGGTTTTTCTAAACTCTTCCTTTAGCTTGTGAGACCAAAAGGATATTTTAAGCGTATTTCCTTCCAATCTTGCCCAAACTTTGCGATGAATGGTGTAGAAAGCAAGAATCAATCCCAACACCAAAAGAGTGGATCCGGTCCAGATGATAGGAGTGCCCGGACTATAAGAGATCTGCAAACCACTGAAAAACCGTGGTCTAAAGCCTTCCAAAAACATTATGTAAGGAAAATCTCTAAGTTCTTGTATTTGAGAAAAGGCAAAAACTGTAAGCTCTGGAGAGTATATGACCGGCACGTTGTAATCTTTACCATCCTTTAGAACTTTTATAATCAGAGCTGGTTTAAGATCCCCTTCAAAGCCAGCCTTTTCGTCCTCAAGGTTTAAAATAGACCTGTCTATGGACAAAAGCATGTCTTTGAATTCTACCACCTGCCCCGCTTTTATCTCAACCTCTCCCAAAAAAGCTCTTTTTGGATCTTCGGGAAGGATGTTTCTGTCAAAGACCGAGAGTTTTACCCATCCAGCCTCTCCAGTGAGTCCGTAGGTTGCCTGAAATATCCTGTAAGGTCCGTGCTCAAAAGGTGCATTTACCGCAACCAGACCTTCCTTTATCACCTTTCCACTCTCAACGATTGCAATATTGCTTTCAAAACTGGCTATGGCATCTTTTATCTTTGGGTCCCCTCTAAACTCCTTTCCTTTCCTTTTTGCCTCTTCCTCGTAAGAGACTATGTGAAAAGTTTCAAGCTTTATCTGAAAGGGAAGCCTGTAGGATTTTTGACCATCCAAAGACTGCATGATGTCTTCCCTTGAGCCCTCGGCGACCACAACAGTTCCCCTTTTACCAAAGATCCCATCTATCAGAGCTCCAGCCATTATGATAAGCAGGGCTATATGCACCACATAAACCCCAAGGCGTGAGTATTTTCCCTTTTCCCCGTATAAATATATCCTTTCCCCCTTTTCTTCTACAAAAACCTTAAATCCCTTGGATTGCAAGAATTTAATGACCTTGTTCTTATCTGGATTTATCACCACCTCCACGGGCTTTAAGTGCTTTTCAAGATGCTCATCTAGCTTTTGAAACCTTTCCTTTGAAAAGGTATGCTTCCATACGCTTGGCAGTCTTTTGTAAGAGCAAAGGATCAGGTTTATAGCCAAAAGGACTATGAAGAGTATGTAATACCAAGAATGAAACACATCGTTTAGCCAAAGCTTCCATATCCAGGAGGCAATCTCCGGACCGTGCTGTTGCACATAAAACTCGTAAGGCCTGCCCTGCTGTATGTAAGTGGAACCAAGCATGGAAAGAACTCCTATGGCTATCATCAGGAATATAGCAAGCTTCAGACTTGCAAAGAACTCAAAGAGAAAGGTAGATAGGTCACCATCCTTTTTGTATTCTTGGTATAAGCTCTTTGCAGCGTTCAGAACAAACTGAGTAAAAGCTATGGCAAACAAAAGGCCTGTGATGGTAAGCAAGAGAAAGTAAACAGTGCCCTTCTCCTTCAGGTGAAAAAGTCCAATTATCGCTACAGCCAAGAAAGAAATAGAAGAAGTTATAAAAAAGGCATAACCTTTAAACATTTTCTAAAGCCTTGTAGTAATCTACCACCTCCCTCCTCACTTTGTCAAGAAGTGTTTTTGACCTTAGCTCTACCACAGGATAATCTTGACCGTCAAAATTTACAGTAGGAAGCTGTATAAATAGCCCTCCATTTTTTGCCTGAAAGAGTTTTATACCCTTTATTATCACTTCTCCTACCCTAACTTCTGCATAACCCAAAAGCCTTGGCTTTTTACTGCTTATCTCAAAAGGATAGAACTTTAAAAGCTCAACCTCTGGAACGTGAGGTTGCTTTTCAAAATCCCTCATCGGGACGTCCCCCCAACCTCTAAGGGAACTAACCTTCTCCTCACCCTGCTGAACACCCCTTGAACCAATAAGGAGTTTTTGTTTGTTAGCAGTTTATAAGCTGACCTTATGGCGGATGATTGCTTACGCATTAATTCCAAAAGTTTTTTTCTGTCGGAACTGTTCAGCTGGAGTTTGAATTGTAGGCTTACATACATCTTAGGCTTTATTATAACTACTCAGCACTGCCTGAAGGATTTTTTCGAACAGCCTCTCTGGAACGTTGTCTTTGGAGTTTGTAGTATTTTTCAAGAGCTAACCTCCTCTTTAAGCCATTCACTCTGTCTATGAAAGTAATGCCGTTTAAATGATCTAACTCATGCTGGAAAACTATAGCTGGAAAGCCTTCAAGCTCGTATTCCTTCTCTTCTCCTTCAAGGTTCAGAGCTTTCAACCTTACCTTGCTGTATCTTTCTACCTCTACAGTTAAACCCGGGAAGGAAAGACATCCTTCTTTATACTTTATAGTCCCTTCTGCATGAATAAGCTCTGGGTTTATCAGGACAAGCTTTAGAGGAGGACTCTCTTTCTTTGGAGTAGTGTCTATGACCATAACACGAAGGGGCTCACCTATCTGATTGGCAGCCAAGCCCACCCCATCTTCCGCATACATAGTATCAAACATGTCCTCCACAAGCTTTTTTATGTCCTTATCTATAACATCCACTCTAAGGGTAGGGGTCTTTAGGATTGGGTCTGGAAAACTAAAAATTTTCCTTACAGCCATAGCCTGAATTAATTTAATACTTAACAAGTTTAAAATAAAGTCCTATGTGCGGAATAGTGGGATACACGGGAAAAAGAAAGGCGATCTTTATACTTTTGGAAGCCTTAGAGAGGTTAGAGTATAGAGGCTACGATTCTGCTGGTGTTGCTCTTTTAGAGGATGGTAAGATCTTTGTAGAAAAAAAGGTTGGGAAGATAAGAGAGCTAATAAAAAGTCTTTGGGGCAAACAATTAGACGCTACCCTTGGTATTGGACACACCCGATGGGCTACCCACGGGGGCGTATGCGAGCTGAACGCTCACCCCCACACAGACCAGGAAGGGCGCTTTGCTTTAGTACATAACGGCATAATAGAAAACTATAGAGAACTGAAGGAATTTATCATCTCAAAGGGCATAGAATATAAATCAGAAACAGACACAGAGGCCATAGTCCATCTTATATCCTTAAACTACGAGGGAGACCTTTTAAAAGCGGTTTTAAAATCCCTTCCCAAGCTAAAAGGAGCATACGCCTTTGCAGTCTATACACCCTTAGAACCTGGTCGTATAGTTGGGGTAAGATATGGAAGTCCCCTTGTTGTAGGCTTGGGAGAAGGAGAAAACTTTTTAGCTTCTGACATACCCGCTTTAATCCCTTTTACCAAAAACATAATACCTTTGGATGATGGGGAGGTGGTGGATTTAACACCCGAAGGGGTAAGCATTTATGACTTTGAAGGAAACCCAAAGGCAAAAGAGTCCCTAAGGATCCATTGGGACATCATAGCCGCAGAAAAGGGAGGTTTCAAACACTTTATGTTAAAAGAAATCTTTGAACAGCCCAGGGTGGTGGCAGATACTATAAAAGGATACCTATCCAGAGATTACGAGCTTCCCTTTTCCTTAAAAGAATTTAGAAGGATACTCATAACAGCCTGTGGCACTTCTTACCATGCGGGGCTTGTTGGAAAATACTGGCTTGAAAAGTTTTTGGGAGTGCCTGTGGAAGTGGTCTATGCTTCTGAGCTCAGATACGCAGACAATCCAATAGATCCGCAAGACTTGGTGATTGCCATATCCCAGTCTGGTGAAACTGCAGACACCAGATTTTCTGCCCTATCAGCAAAGGAGAAGGGAGCTAAGCTTTTGTCCATCGTTAATGTAATGGGAAGTGCCTTAAGCAGAGAATCGGACTATACCCTATACACTCACGCAGGACCGGAGATAGGTGTTGCTGCCACAAAAACCTTTACCTGCCAGCTGGCAGTTCTTTTTTCCTTAGCCATAAGCGAGCATACTGAAAGAGAAAATCTCATGGACGAGCTCCTAAGGATGCCCCACCTTATGGAAGATGTTCTTTCAGAAAGCGAAAGCATAAAGGAGATCGCACTCAAATACACTAAAAACAAAAATACGCTTTATTTGGGAAGATACCTCAGCTACCCTGTAGCTCTGGAAGGCGCGCTAAAGTTAAAAGAGATATCTTACATCCATGCGGAAGGCTACCCTGCGGGAGAGATGAAACACGGACCCATAGCTCTAATTGACGAAAACATGCCAGTGGTAGTTGTGGCACCGAAAGACAGAGTATATGAAAAGATACTTTCAAACATAGAGGAAGTTTTAGCAAGGAAGGGCATAGTTATATCTGTAGGCTTTAAGGAAGATAAAGAAATTCAAAGGCTCTCAGGGGACTTTATAGGCATTCCTAATTGCCACGAGGACCTAACACCCTTTTTGACGGTCATACCCCTTCAACTTTTTGCCTATTACATAGCGGACTACTTGGGTTTGGATGTGGATCAACCCAGAAACTTGGCAAAAACCGTTACTGTTGAGTGAACAAGAACTTTAAAAGTCCCATCTGAGCATACATCCTGTTTTCTGCCTGAGTAAAGATAAAGTCCGCATAATTTTCAAAAACTTCCTCCGTTATCTCTTCCCCCTTTCTGGCAGGAAGGCAGTGCATTACCAAAACACTTTCCTTTGCATGCTTTAAGAGCTCGCCATTTACCTGATAGGGTTTAAGGGCCAAAAGCTTCTCTTCAGTTCTGTTTTGGTTCATGCTGACCCAAACGTCCGTATAAACCACATCCGCATATTCGACCGCTTCCACTGGATTGGGAGTTAGATATATACTTCCCCCCGTGATCTTGCATAGATCCTCTCCCGCTTGGTAGTAATAAGAGGAAGGCTCATGTCCTTCGGGAGTAGCTACAAACAGGTTAAGACCAAAAAGCCCTGCACCTACAAGCCATGTGTTGCAGAGGTTGTTCCCATCGCCCACATAGGCGATCTTGAGCTTTTTTATATCCTCCCCAAAACACTCGTAAAGAGTAAAAACATCGCTCAAAACCTGGCATGGATGGGACATATCCGTTAGGGCGTTTATAACCGGTATGGACGAATAAGAGGCTATCTCTTTTAGCTTTTCATGAGAATCTGTACGGACTATAAGACAATCTAAGTATCTTGAGAGTGTGCGGGCAGTGTCCTTGAGATCCTCTCCTCTTACTAACTGAAGACTCTGCTCTTGAAGAAAGATAACCTCCCCACCCAAAGCCCTTATGCCTACCTCAAAGGATACTCTAGTCCTTGTGGACGGTTTGGTAAAAATCAAAGCAAAATGCTTACCTCTTAAATACTTCTCTTTGTCCTCCCCCTTTTTGATAACTAAGGAGCTCTTAAGGATAGCCCATCCCTCTTCTGGCGTAATGTCCCAAAGGTCAATAAAATGCCTTATCATAAACTATATTATATCTGAACCTGATGAAGATATTGGAAGTTATTGATAGCTTGGGATGGTGTGGAACTAAGGAGCAGACCTACTTAAACGCTTTACATCTTAGCAAACACTTTGAAGTGCATCTTGCCTTAGCCTTTGAGCACAGAGAGATGATAGAAAGGCTAAAAGGGAAGGTGGAACTAAAGTTTTACGAGGTGGATAACGGCAGTAAAAGAAGGTTTAACATAAAGAATTACTTAAGACTATACCACATTGTCAAAGAGGGAAACTACGATGTTTTGATAGCCAATTCCTCTTGGTCTTTAAATTACGTGATCGGCATACTGCCGTTTTTGAAGAAGAAACCTAAGATAATAGCCCTGAGAAGGTCTGGCTTTACTCCTTCCTTTTTCTCAAAGCATCTTAAATATAGGTTTGTGGATAAGATAGTTGTAGTTTCCAAAAAGGTGGCGGAGCATCTTACAAACGTTGGCTTTTTTCCGGAGAAGATAGTGGTTATAGAGTCGGGTATTGACCTTTCAAGGTTTAAGCCTTCGGAGGAGCTAAGGGAAGAATACAGAAAAAGGCTTGGCTTGGGAAAAGAACATAAGGTTTTTGTGAATGTTGCCAATTGGCAACCTTGGCGGAAGGGTCAGGATACGCTCTTGGAAGTATTTTCTTGGGTGGTCAAAAAGCACAAAAACTTGAAATTATTACTTGTGGGAAAGGATACGGACTCAGAACAGGCACGAAAGCTTATAAAAAGTTTCAACCTTGAAAACCACACCATAGCGCTCGGCTACAGAGAAGATGTAGAGAAAATCTTACAAGCGGGGGACTACTTTGTGCTTACCTCAAGGTCCGAAGGCATTGCGGGCAGTCTTTTGCAGGCTATGGCCTGTGGTAAAGTGGTTCTTTCTACCTTGGCAGGAGGCATTGGGGAATATCTGATAGACGGCTTCAACGGCTTTAGCGCCCAGGTTGACAACAAAGAAGAAATAGCCCAAAAGCTTGAAAAAATGATAAACATCAGCAAAGAAGAATACTCAAGACTTTCTGAAAACGCAATAAACACCGCAAAGAACTACTCAATAGAGACTAACATCAAAAAGTGGGTTGATCTGATCAGCTCCCTTTCCGATTAAAAACTTTTGCAAACTTGCAAAAAATCCAAAGGCGAAAAGTGTGGAAAAACAAAGAGCTTAAAAAAGCCAACTGCAATCCTGCAAATAAAAAAACGCTTGACAAACTTTTCTTAAAATGCTATCATTAAAACCATCAAAACCTTTAAAGGAGGGTAGCAACATGAGGAAAAGCCTGTTAGCTATGGCAGCACTTATGGGGGTTGCCACATTGCCAGCCCACGCCTGGAGGGTAAAGGTAGATGAACAAACCTTTGCCAACATCGGCTTCTCCACCCAGATCTGGGCAAGACACGAAGGTAAAAGGACAAATGCAGCAACCGACCACAGTGCCACTCACTTCTATATGAACCTGGCAAACATAAACGCCAGTGGTCAAGTCAATAAGCTGGTGTATTTCTTAATCAACGCAGAGTCTAATAGTGCAAGAGGTTCATTCATAGTAAGGGACTCCTTCATAGGCTTGAAGTTTGCAGATGAGTTTAGGGTTCAAGCTGGCTATATGAGAGCACCCTTCTCCAGAGTATCACTGACATCCTCCTATTCCTTCATAGTTCCGACTTTGGCTACCTATGCCGGCGCGAGGTTGTCAATTAATCCTGCAAATGTGCAGGGGTTAGGGCCCGATGGTTCCAGAGACGCTGGTTTGGTAGTTTGGGGCACCGTGGGTAAGGATGCTCCTATAAAGTATTACCTTGGTGTCTTTGATGGCAGATTTGACAGGAGGAGTAACTTTTTCGGAGGTAACACCAAAGATCAACTTGGCTACACATTCAGGGTTCAATTTACCCCAACTATGTTAGGCTTTAAAGGTGAGCCAGCATACGGCTTAAGCGATACATACCTTGGAGGAAGGAACGTACTTTCTCTTGGTCTTGGCTACAGGGTGGTGGGTGTGCAGACCACGGGACTTACCAATAATTACACGAAAGATGCCAAGATGTTCACCGTGGATATGCTATACGAGCAAAAGTTTGGAGACCTGGTGCCCAACCTACAAGTGGGATACACACAGGCTAAGGATGTAGCTTACCAGTATGCTGCACCATCCGTAAGATACGGTGAAGCCACTCAGATTTACGTCCAAGGTCAGCTGCTATACGATCAAGTAGTGGGCTTTGGAAAGCCAGCCCTCGCCATAAGGTGGGAACAAAACAAAAACAAAGATCGTAAATCTTTCGACACTGGTACTGGAGCTACTGCCGCGATTCCTGGAGAGCCAAGAAACTCAAGGATTGGTGTCTTTGGCCATTACTACATCAAAGGACAAGCGGCAAGGGTGTCCTTTGGTATAGATAGCGTAAACTTTAACAGAGATGCCAAAGGGCCAAATGGTAAAAACTACACTGACGTAACTCTTCACCTCCAAACCCAATTCTAACTCTTAAAAGCTCCTTTACTCCAGCCCCGCCTTGTGCGGGGTTTTTTTATTTTGAAACTCTAAAATTTCTCAAGAGGCATAAAATAGTATTCTATGAATTGGGAACAGGTTTTAACAATCATTGTGGGGACTTCTTCCATCGTAGCCGCAATAATTACACTGGCAGTCTCCCTCATAAACAAAAGGTTTGAAGACATGAACAGAAGATTTGAAGATATGAACAGAAGGTTTGAAGACATAAACAGAAGGATAGACTCTTTGGAGAGGCGTATGGAGTCGGAACTGAAAGAGATAAAGTTTTTGCTTTATAAGGTCTTGGAAATCCCACACAAGGAGGAATAAATGGGTTGGGAGCAGGTTTTAACGATCATCGTGGGAACTTCCTCTATCATAGCTGCAGTTATTACCTTGACGGTTTCCCTCATTAACAAAAGATTTGAGGACATAAACAGAAGGTTTGAAGATATCAACAAAAGGTTTGAGGATATTAACAAAAGGTTTGAAGACATCAACAGAAGGATAGACTCCGTAGAGAGGAGAATGGAAGAAGGATTTAAGGAAATTAAGTTTTTGCTCTACAAGTTCTTAGAAGTTCCACATAAGCAAGAATAAGGATCACTTGTGCTATAATCTTTTACACTCTTTTATGGGGGTTTGGTATGGCAATACTTGTGGGGAAGGATACCAAGGTTGTGGTTCAGGGTATTACTGGAAAGGAAGGGTCCTTTCATGCTTTGCAGTGTAAAGCCTATGGCACGCAGGTGGTGGCTGGGGTTACTCCCGGAAAGGGTGGGCAAACTGTAGAGGATATCCCAGTTTTCAATACTGTAGAAGAAGCGGTTAAAGAAACGGGAGCTAACTGCTCTCTTATATTCGTCCCACCTGCCTTTGCGGCGGATGCCATAGTGGAAGCCTTAGATGCGGGCATAGAGCTTATAGTCTGCATCACAGAAGGTATCCCAGTTAGAGATATGCTAAAGGCAAAACACTACATGCTGAGAAATTATCCCAACGCAAAGCTCATAGGTCCCAACTGTCCTGGAGTTATCACCCCCGGAGAGGCAAAGGTAGGTATAATGCCAGGGCATATTTTCAAGAGAGGAAACATTGGGATTGTTTCCAGAAGTGGCACCCTAACCTACGAAGCATCCCATCAGCTTACGCGCTACGGCCTTGGACAATCTACCGCAGTAGGCATAGGAGGAGACCCAGTGCATGGACTATCTCACAAAGACGTTATAGCCATGTTCAATCAGGACCCAGAAACTCAAGCCATACTTATGATCGGAGAGATCGGAGGAACTGCAGAAGAGGAAGCGGCAGAATACATAAAGGAAAGCGTCAAAAAACCTGTCTTTGCATACATAGCGGGTATAACCGCACCTCCGGGCAGAAGGATGGGACACGCAGGAGCCATAATTACCGGAGGAAGGGGAACAGCTCAGGCAAAGATGTCTGCATTAAAAGATGCAGGGGTATATGTTATAGAAAACCCAGCGTTTATAGGTAAAACAGTGGCAGAAACACTCGGAGCCCTATGATTAAAGACATATTTAATTTCTAAATATGATATAATTTATCCACTCCAAAACCTTTAGGAGGTTAGAGTATGGCTTTGAAGACTAAAGTAGACCCAGACACCTGCACTTCTTGCGAGCTCTGCTACGATAGAGTGCCTGAGGTGTACAAAAACAGAGGAGACGGTATTGCGGAAGTGGTTTCTCCTAGTGTGGATGGTTGGATGATAGTCCCTGCAGAGCTTGAGCAAGAGGTAAAAGAGGTTACGGACGAATGCCCCAGTGGGTCTATAATTACAGAGGAAGCATAAAGATTGACATAGATACCTGCACCGCCTGCAGGCTTTGCTACGAAGAATTGCCAGAGGTATTCTCAGACAGAGGAGACGGCATTCCCATAGTGTATGCAAAGGTTATAACTGAGAGTCTCATAGAAAGAGTCTTTCAAATAGCGCAGGACTGTCCCAGCGGTTCCATAATCCTTGAGTGATAAACTGATATTCGTAGGCACTGCGGGCGGGAGGGCTAGCGTTTTTAGACGTATCCGGCGGTCTGGTGGTTTTCTTCTGAGGCTTTCTAACCTCTGGATCCATACAGACCCTGGCCCTGGAGCCTTTGTTTATCTTCACGATATGGGATTTGACCCAAGAAACTTAGACTGCGTAGTTTTATCCCACATACACTTGGACCACTCTTCGGACATCAACTCAGTTATTGAATCTGCCACAGATGGGGGAGAGAAAAGAGATTTAGTCCTCTTTGCTCCAGTTTCTGCCCTTGAGGGAGAAAACAGAGTAGTTTTGCCTTTTATCAGAAGGGAGAGGATCGCAAAGGAATTTATTTTAGAAGAAGGGAAAGAATACGAATACAAAGGCTTGAGCATAAAGGCTGTTATGAAACACAAACATCACCACACAGAAACCTACGCCATTTTATACAACAGGAGGATTTTATACGTTTCCTGCGCACTTTATGAGGACAGAATGCTTGAAGTCTATCCCAAAAACTTGGACCTCATCATAATAAACACCACCCTTTACGAAAAGAAAAAATACATAGAACACCTTACCGTTCAGGATGCTAAAAAAATCCTTTCCCATCTAAAGCCCAAGCATGCCATACTTACCCACTTTGGATACGAAGTGCTTTTGAACTACAGCTTAGAAGACATAGCGGTGGAAGTTACAAAAGAAACAGGCGTGGAAACTATATGCGCTTACGATGGGATGGAGGTGGAGCTTTGATAGAGAAGTTTTTCCCAGAGCTTAAGGCTTGGGCAGAAAGCTTTGTGTTATCTCATGGCTATACCGCTTTATTCGTTCTTTCCTTTACCGAGTCCATAATCCAGCCGGTGCCTCCTTATCCCTTTGTAGCTACCGCTCCACTTTTTAAGCTAAACCCCTATACCGCAGGTCTCGTAGCCTTTTTGGGAAATATCTTAGGTGCAATTGTGGCATTCTTTTTAGCCAAGCTTTTGGGAGAGAGCTTTGTAAAAAGGCTTTTTAAAGAGAGGCTATACACAAAGGGAGAGGCGCTTTTTAACAGGTATGGATTTTTTGCAGTCCTTTTGGGAGAGCCTTACAAGTTGGTGTGCTGGCTGGCAGGTATTTTTAACATGCCCTTTTTGGCTTTTATAGTAGCCAGCATTTTGGCACGTGCTATAAGGATTGGAGTTTTTGTGTTCTTTGGAGATGTGCTTGGTAGGTTTTTGAACTAAAGTGGGTGCGGGAGGACTCGAACCCCCAACCGGGCGGTTATGAGCCGCCCGCTCTGCCATTGAGCTACGCACCCTTTACCTTTATATTATATATCAAATTCAAACCTTTCAATAGCTTTCTTGATCTCCAAAGCCACATCCTCCAACACTTTGAGGACAAAACCTTCTATCTTCACCGGCACGCAGTTAATCAAAGCATTGATGATAAAGGCACCCTCAAAATCGTTCAGTCTTTCAACTTTTATACGCTCTTCTTTAACGTCCATAAGATTTTTCAAAATCTTCAGAGTGGTGCCCTCAAGCCTTCCGCTTTCTTTGGCTGGCGTGTAAAGCTTGCTTCCCTTAAGAAACAAAAGGTTAGCTGAAGAGGTTTCGCACAATTCATCCCTTTCATTTACTATGATCCCATCGTAGAAACCCTCTTGCAAAGCCTGCCTTTTTACCATTACGTTAAATAGGTAGTTTGTGGTCTTGTGCCTACAAATGGGGTCTGTGGAGTGTCTTCTGTAGGATGAAAGGGTGAGTTTTATAGTCCCTTGAATAGGTTTGAGCTTTTTGAGTATGATCATCTTCCCATAATCGGTAGCCTTTCCACCGTAGTAGTCCTCTCCCTTGGCAATCAGACAAAACTTAAGGTAAGATTGATCCTTTACTTCTACCATACAGTCTTTTTTAAACTCTTCGTAGCTTGGACATGGTATACCAAAAAACTCTGCAGAGCTTTTTAGCCTTTCGTAGTGGAGTCTAAGCCTTTTTTCCGATATGGGCAGTTTCATAGTTTCAAAAAGCCCCTCTCCGTAAAGTAGAGTGCGGTTCATCATTCCCACTCCCTTTCTTCAAAGGCTCTTTGTAAGCTTTCTGGAATCTCCACATCAATGCCGAACAAAAGCTTAGTTTGAAGGGCGTTTAGCACTGCCTTAGCCTTTGCAGTGTTGTTAAAAAATATGTAAGTCTCCCTATCTCCCAACTCTTTTATTTTGCTTCTAATCTTTTTTAGTTCCTCCAAGGAGTAAAGATAGTCATAGAGGTTTTCTGGGTCCTTTCCGTGGAGCCTTACATAGTTTATTGCCCCAACTCCCACCCAAGGTCCTACCAAAAACCTCTTATCCTTTGGCGCATCACTATTCACTAAGGAAAAACCATTTTCTTCCAAAAACTGGTAAAAGTCAGCCCTCCTAAAGCTTTTGTTTCTTACCTCCACCACCTTGTCTATGCCTTTAAACTCCTTAGATATCTTCCTTAAATACTCAAGGCTTTCTGCAGAGTATCCAAAGTTGTGTGGAAATTGAAAGAGGATGGCTATGAGCCTCTCTTCTTCAATTATGGGCTCTATGGAATAGATAAATCTTTTTACATCCTCCGAGAAGAAGTTCCTTCTGTGTGTGAAAACTTGATGGGCTTTTACAGAAAACTTAAGTTTGCTGGTCCTTTCCAATAAGCTTTTTACGCTTTTTCTGTCTGGAAACCTATAAAAAGAAGAGTTAAGCTCTAATACGTTAAAAAACCTTTCGTAGTACTTTATCCACTCCTGTCTTTTTAAATTGTGGGGGTAGAAAACCCCCACCCAGTCTCTGTAGTAAAAACCACTACATCCTACATAAACCTTCAAGGTGTAAATTTAGACTTAAAGTCCTTGAGCGCCTCGTCTATTTTCTTTTTGAGCTCGTCATCAAGGGCCTTCTTTTCTTTTATTTCTTTTAGGATATCGGGTCTTTGTTTATCAAGGTATGTGTATAGCTGTTTTTCAAACTTCCTGACCGCTTCCACAGGTAGGTCATCCAAGTATCCGTTGGTTCCCGCATATATGGCTACTATTTGCTTTTCCACAGGTATGGGATTGTATGGCTCTTGCTTTAGAAGCTCTACAAGTCTCAATCCTCTGTTGATGGTCTGTTGGGTTGCTTTGTCAAGTTCAGAGGCAAACTGCACGAAGGCTTCCAGCTCCCTAAACTGAGCTAACTCCAGCCTAAGAGATCCCGCTACCTGTTTCATAGCCTTTATCTGTGCCGCACCACCCACACGCGAAACAGAAAGACCTACGTTTATGGCAGGTCTTACACCTTTGTTAAACAGGTCAGGCTCTAAGTATATCTGCCCATCTGTGATGGATATAACGTTTGTAGGAATGTATGCTGCCACGTCTCCAGCCTTAGTTTCTATTATTGGAAGAGCAGTCAAAGATCCTGCCCCCAGCTCGTCGTTGAGCTTGGCAGCCCTTTCCAAAAGCCTTGAGTGAAGGTAGAAAACGTCCCCTGGGTATGCTTCCCTTCCTGGAGGTCTTCTCATAAGCAAAGACAGCTGTCTGTAAGCCTCTGCATGCTTTGAAAGGTCATCGTAGATTATAAGTGCATGCTTTCCGTTGTCCCTGAAATACTCACCTATGGTGCATCCCACAAAGGGAGCTAAGTATTGCAAGGATGCAGGATCTGTGGCTGAAGCCACAACCACGCACGTGTATTCCATCGCTCCGCTTCTTTCCAATAGCTCTATAATCCGGGCAGTGGTTGACCTCTTTTGTCCTATGGCTACGTATATGCAGTAAACATCCGTGTCTTTTTGGTTAAGTATGGTGTCTATGCATATTGTAGTTCTACCAGTAGAGCGGTCTCCTATAATAAGCTCCCTTTGACCCCTTCCAATGGGAATCATAGAATCTATTGCTTTAATACCCGTTTGCAGTGGCTCATGCACAGATTTACGCTTTACCACACCGGGAGCGATCTTCTCCACGGGAGACCTGTATTCATACTGCACTGGGCCTTTACCATCCAGTGGATTTCCGAGGGGGTCTATAACCCTACCGATCAGACCTTCGCCCACGGGAGCGTCAAGAATTCTACCCGTCCTTCTGACCAAAGAGCCTTCCTTTATACCACTTTCACTACCAAGCACAATCAAACCTACATTATCCTCTTCTAAGTTGAAGGCCAAACCCAACGTGCCACCTTCAAATTCCACCACTTCATTGGCCATTACACTGTCCAATCCGTAAGCTCTTGCCACGCCATCACCAACGTAATAAACAACTCCCACCTCTTCCATCTTCACAGATTCTTCCAAACCCTTCAACTGTTCTTTTAACATCTGCAGTGCTTCTTCGTAGCTTATGGTTGCCATAATATTACCTCCTAATAACTTTTGGAATTAATATTATACTATTCCTTACCAGGAGGGAGAAAATGATTGTGGATTTGGAAAAAAAGCTCATAAGGCTAAAAGTCGTGTATTATGGGCCTGCAATGTCTGGTAAAACTACTAACTTAGAGAGTCTTTCCAAATTGGACGGTTTACAGCTTACAAAAATAGATACAAAGGGTGAAAGAACCTTAGTCTTTGATTTTTCAACTAAGAAAGTGCCAGTTAGCAACATGATTGCCTCTTTTGCCCTCTATACTATGCCTGGTCAAGAAATATACAAAGACATAAGACTAACGGTTTTGAAGGGTGTGGACGGTATAGTTTTCGTTGCAGATGCCCAAGAGCATATGTTAGAGGAAAACGTAAAATTTTTTGAGTTGCTTAAGGAAGATTTGCCAAAGGTGGGCAAAAGATACGAGGAAGTCCCTGTGGTAATCCAATACAACAAGATGGACCTGGAAAACGTGCTTCCCTTTGAGGTCTTGGAGAAGGAAATAAATAAGGATAGACTGACATCGGTATGTGCTAGCGCTATTAAAGGGGAGGGTGTTAAAGAGACATTCGGTATGATAGAAAGTCTCTTGTTATCACGTCTGGAGCGGATACTGGGATGATATCTGGTTATTTTACTTCTCAACAGGATTTTGTGGATCTGGTTAATGGGTATCTTTCCAACAAAGAAGGCATACTCGAAATTTATTTGGAAGGTAAATCTATAGAACTATACATTGAAAAAGGATATATAAAGGGTTTTTATGTAGAAACAGAAGGATTGACCGTTGCCGAGATTAACACATCCTCTCTACTGCTTTATAGCCTTTTTAGTATGTTAGATAATCCAAGTGCTCTTTTCACCTTTAAAACAGGCATAGATAAAGATAGTTTTTTCAAGCTTCATGAGCCCATATCCGCCGAAGAGTTAATCTTACAGCTTCAGCTTGCTTACCAAGAGTTTAAGTCCCTCCTAAGCCTTATCATAACACCATTTGCCAGTTTTAGAGTACTAAAACCCTTTGAAGGAATGCATCATTATGATGGGAAGACTTTTGCCTTTGTTATTCTGACGTCCAAACAGAACCTAGTTTCTGAAATGAGAAAATTACGAGAACTTTTCCAATCTGGGTTTTTGGATATAGGACAGTTTTTAGCCCCAGAGGCTAGCAAAAAAAACTATGAAATAGACTACATAGTTAGGAATGTGGATGTAAGAAACGTAAACACATTCTCCCTATTTGAAAGCCTTAAACTAAGTAAATTTACCGGTTTGGTTAGTATAAACGGACCTAACAGTAGTTACAATGCTTATTTCAAAAGAGGCAAGTTTGTAGCGCTTTATCCATATAGCTGTGATTTTTTTGATTTTCTTCTTAGTCCTGAAAATGGCTATACAATGAGCATAATCAGCATGCCTGAAAATCTTTTAGAAAAGTTCATGCTACGACATTCAATAAATAAACTAGTAGACAACCTTTCCGACGATTTTGTAGAATTGGGGAAGCTCTTCATAGGGATTGTGAAGAGAGGATTCAGTGGTTTGCTGACACTCCAAAAGGGAAATGAAAGAATGTATTTTTTATATGAAAATGGGATCTTGTTAGCCTCGCTGCTGGATAGAGATGAGATAAAGGTATCAAAAATGGAACCCTATAAGGATAATTTCCTATTGGAGCTTATTCCCTTTGAGCCTATGGAGAACTTCTGGGAAATATTGCATCTTCTGTTGATAAATACGGTGTATGGCATAATTATAAGGCATAGCAGCCAAACAACTCAAAGCATACTCCACTATCTGGCATCTTCCGACCTCCTCAAATTAGTGGAGGGAAGCATTTATTTCAGAATTGATCCCGTAGATAGAAGGGAGGATGTTTTAGGTTTTCTGTCTTTTCTTTTGGATGTAGGCCAAAAAATTTTAGGTAGAAAGAAGTTAGAAGAGGAATTGGAAGCGTCCTTACATCCCTACAAGGAGGTTTTTAAAATGTTAGATATAGAGGATTACACTAGGTTTTGGGATGAGAGTACTGTTGGTTGAAAGTATAATATTTTTAAACCCTTGGAGGAGAAAAGATGGACATAAAAAAGATACCCCCTGGCAAAAATCCCCCTGAAGACATATACGTGGTGGTTGAAATACCCCAAGACAGCCCCATAAAGTATGAGCTGGACAAAGAAAGCGGAGCAATCTTTGTGGATAGGTTTTTATTTACAGCCATGCACTACCCCTTTAACTACGGCTTTATACCACAGACTTTAGCCGACGATGGGGACCCAGTGGATGTGCTCGTGGTTTCAAGGTATCCGGTTGCTTCCGGGAGCGTGCTAAGGTGCAGGCCCATAGGTGCTTTGGAAATGAGGGACGAAGAGGGTGTGGATACGAAGCTTATAGCAGTTCCCCACTCAAAGATAGACCCCACCTTTGACGACGTTAAAAGCGTGGATGACCTTCCTAAGGCCCTTTTGGACAGGATAAAGCACTTTTTTGAACACTACAAAGAATTGGAGCCTGGCAAGTGGGTAAAGGTGGAGGAGTTCAAGGGCATTCAGTTTGCCATAGAAGAGATAAAGAAGGGCATAGAAAACTACCGCTCTGCCAAATAAATAGCTACTGCCTTGCCCTTGTCTTAAAGAAAGTTTTCCAAGATTCTTTGGACTTCTTCCGTATATTTGTTTTGTTTATGATTTATTATGAACGGGTTTTCAACGATCAACTTAGGTTTTAAGTTTTTCACACCTACAATACGAGCCA
>Ga0197143_1001640_pt1 | contig 18466 bp, 16 predicted proteins | sample GBS70_MetaG_FD_148603 | JGI IMG/M metagenome (GOLD analysis project Ga0197143, IMG submission 148603) | Sediment microbial communities from Great Boiling Springs, Gerlach, Nevada, United States - GBS 70_MetaG | ecosystem: Environmental > Aquatic > Thermal springs > Hot (42-90C) > Sediment...
GGGGCCGGGCGCACGGGGCGCTTCTTCGCCCTAGAGCACGAGGGGGTGGAGGCGGACGTCTACGTGCTGGCCAAGGGCCTGGCCTCCGGCTACCCCCTAAGCGCCCTCCTCTTCCGGGAGGAGCTTGGGAGCTGGCGGCCCGGGGCCCACGGCACCACCTTCGGCGGGCAGGCGGTGGCGGCGGCGGCGGCCCACGCCACCCTGGACCTCCTCGAGGGGGGCCTCATGGAAAACGCCAGGGAGGTGGGGAACTTCCTCCTCGCCGGGCTAAGGGAGATGCAGAAGCGCTTCCCCTTCCTGGGGGACGTGCGGGGCCGGGGCCTGATGATCGGCCTGGACTTCGGTAGCCCCAAAGAGCCCCGCCCGGACCTCCGGGACAAGGCCCAAAGGCTCGCCTTTGAAAAGGGCCTCCTCACCCTGGCGGCGGGGCCCTCCGCCCTGAGGCTGGCCCCGCCCCTGGTCCTCTCCCGGGAGGAGGCGGCCATGGGTCTGGAGATCCTGGAAGAAGTCTTCCGAAGCCTGTAAAAACCCGAGGGGCCGGTTTTCCCGGCCCCTCTATCCCTTTACGCCTCTACCTGGGCTCCCCCGGCCAGTCCCCCACCACCCCGGGGGCCGCCCACTCCATGGTGAGGAGCTCCTGGAGCGTGGCCTTCCTCCCCGCCGGGATCCGCACCACGCCCTTCCGGTCCTTGATGGGGCCGGTGAAGGGGTCAAAGGTGGGCTTGGGGCTAGACATGTCCTTGAGGAGGGCCATGATGCGGTCGTAGACGGACACCTGCTTGCCCCCCACGGTCATCTGGGCCTTCTGCAAGAGGGGCACGTGTTTGGGGTTGATGGGGACCCCGTAATCGGCCCCCATCTCCACCGCCTTGTGCTGGAGGAGCCAGAAGTAGTCCACGTTCTCCAGGTTCTTGGCGGTGTAGACCCCCTCTCGGACCTTCTTCAAGAAGTCAATGTAGATGACGTCCCAGTGCACGATCTGCCCGGAGACCACGTGATCGGGAGCGAACTGGAGCATGGGGGTGTAGTGCCCGAAGGAGTAGGCCCCCTTCTTGGCGGCGGTCTGGATCACCGTGGGCGTGTCCTCAGTAAAGGCGAAGACGTCGGCTCCCTGGGCGAGGAGGGCCTCGGTGGCCTCCCGGGCCTTGGCGGGGTCGTACCAGGCGTTGATCCAACGCACCAGGACCTGGGCCTTGGGGTTCACCGCCCTCACCCCCAGGGCGAAGGCGTTGATGTGCCGCTTCACCTCGGGGATGGGGAAGGCGGCCACGTACCCCACCTTGCCCGTCTTGGTGAGGGCCCCGGCGGCGAGGCCGTTCAGGTAGTAGACCTGGTAGAAGTCCGCCATGTAGGTGGCCACGTTGGGGGCCCGCTTGAGGCCGGTGGCGTGGGCGAAGATGACCTCCGGGTACTTCCTGGCGGCCTCGAGGACCGCCTCCCCGTACCCGAAGCTGGTGGCGAAGATCACCCGGCACCCCTCCCGCACGAAGCGGTCTATGACCGGCAAAGCCTGGGCCTCGGGGACGCTTTCCACGTAGCGCGTTTCCAGCCAGGGCAAAGCGGCCTCCGCCTTCTTCCGCCCCAGGTCGTGGGCGTAGGTCCAGCCCGCGTCCCCAATGGGCCCCACATAGATGAAGCAGGCCTTCAGCTTCTCGCCCTGGGCCAGGGAAAGGCCCAAGGCCGCCAGTAGGAAGAGCAAGAGCTTCCGCATACCTCACCTCCCCCGCTCAAAGGGCACGCCCAGGGCCTTGGGGGCCCGGGTGCGGCCCGAGAGGGCCAGGACCAGGATAACCAAAAGGTAGGGCATGGCGGCAAAGGCCTCGCTGGGGATAGGTACACTACCCTGCAGGCGGAACTGCAGGAAGAAGAGCAGGCCAAACAGGTAGGCCCCGAAGACCGCCCTCAAGGGCTCCCAGGCGGCCAGGATCACCAGGGCGATGGCCACCCACCCCAGCCCCGCCGTCATCCCGTCCGTCCAGGAGGGGCGGTAGGCCAAGGAGAGGTAGGCCCCGGCCAGGCCGATGAGCCCGCCCCCTAAGGCCAGGGCCCCGTAGCGCACCCCGTCCACGCTCACCCCGAAAAGGTCCGCCGCTTTTGGGTTCTCCCCCACGCTCCTTAGGTAAAGGCCAAAGCGGGTGCGGTACAGGAAGTGGTGAAGGGAAAGGGCCAGAAAGAGGGCGAGCAGGGCCATCCCCTCCTCGGAAAGCGTCCGGTCCAGGGGCACCCCCTCGTACCGCTTACCCAGAAGCCCCGAGGCCCCCAGGCCCAAGGCGGCCACGGCCAGGCCGGCCACGAACTGGTTGGCCCTCAAGGTCACGGCGAACATGCCCAGGAAAACCCCGGCCAAGACCCCCGTCCCCACCCCGGCCAGAAGCCCCAGGTAGGGGCCCGCCCCCAGGGCCACCCCGAAGGCGGCCAGGGCCGAAAGGGCCATGATCCCCTCCACCCCCAGGTTCACCACCCCGCTCCTCTCAGAGAGGAGGGCCCCCAAGGAGGCCAGGAGGATGGGGGTCCCAAAGAGCACCGCGCGCAAAAGAGCCTCTTCCATCAGCGCCTCCAGAGGATCCGGTGCCGGCTCAAAGCCTCCGCCCCGATGAGGGCCAGAAGCAGAAGCCCGCTCACCACGTCCACCACCCTAAAGGGCATGGAAAGGGAAAGCTTGAGGGCGTCCCCCCCGGCCAGGATCAGGCCCAAAAGGGGGGCGGTGAGAAGGACCAGAAGGGGCCTCCCCCGGGCCAGCCAGGCGGCCAGGATGGCGGTGAAGCCATAGCCCAAGGAGATCTGGGCCGGCTCCAGAAGCCTCAGGTGGATCCCCGCCACCTCCCCCACCCCGGCGAAGCCGGCGAGGAGGCCGCTGGTGAGGGCGGTGAGGAGGAGGAGCCTCCCTCCCGGCAGGCCCAGGTACCGGGCCGCCAGGGGGTTCTCCCCCTGGACCCGCCAGGCAAAGCCCAGGGGCGTGCGGAAAAGGAGGAGGTGAAGGACCAAAGCCGCCACCACCCCCAAAAGGAGGGTGGGCCAGTGGACCAGGGTATCCCCCAGGCGGGGAAGCTGGGCCTCCTTGGGGAAGCGGTCCGTGTAGAGGAAGCCAAAGACCAGCTGCCCCTTCCAGGGCCCCGCCACCAGGTAGACCACCAGGTAGTAGGCCAGGTAGTTCTGCATCAGGGTGGTGAGGATCTCGCTGGCCCCAAAGCGCACCCTGAGCCAGGCGGCCAGGCCCGCCCACAAGGCCCCAAGCCCGCCCCCCAGGAGGAACAGGAGGGGAAGGGTCCAGGGCCCCACGGGCAGAAAGAGGGCCCCATAGGCCGCCCCCACGGCCCCCATGAGGAGCTGCCCCTCCGCCCCGATGTTGAAAAACCCCACCCTAAAGGCCAGGGAAAGCCCCGCCCCGATGAGGAGGAGGGGGATGGTGCGCCGGGCGATCTCCGCCAGGCCCAGGGGGTCGGTGAGGGGGGAAAGGAGAAGGGCGTAGGCCTTGAAGGGGGAAACCCCGTAAACCAGGAAAAGCATCCCCAGAAGGAGAAGGGCCAAAAGAAGGAAAGAGGCGTAGGTGAGGAAGGCCTTCTGGAGCGTGGGGTTCGGGTCCAGCTCCAGCCTCATGCCCGCCCCTCCGTCATCATCCGGCCCAGCCGCTCGCGGCTCATCTCCTCCCGGGGAATGGGCCCCACCAGCCTTCCCCGGTGCATGGCCGCTACCCGGTGGGATAGGGCCAGGATCTCGTCTAGGTCCTCGCTTACCAGGAGCACCGCCGCCCCTTCCCGCACCAGGTCCAGGAGCCTGGCGTGGACCTCCTCCGCCGCCCCCACGTCCACCCCGTAGGTGGGATGCATGGCCAGAAGGAGCTTGGGGCCATCCCTAAGCTCCCGGGCCAGGATCACCTTCTGCACGTTGCCGCCGGAGAGGAAGCGGACCGGAGTCCTGGGCGAAGGGGTCTGGATGCGGTAGCGGGCGATGAGGGCCTGGGCATCCCTTTCCATGGCCCGGTAGTCCAGAAGCCAGGGGCGGGCGTAGCGGGGATAGATGCGCAGGGCCAGGTTCTCGGCCACGCTCATCCCCCCCACCACCCCCATGGCCCGCTCCTCGGGCACGTGGGCCACGCCCAGGGCGTAGAGGCGGGCCGGGTCCTTGGGAAGGGAGGCTCCCCGAAACCGCACCCGACCCCGGTAGGACCTGAGCCCCGCCAGGGCCTCCAGAAGCTCCGCCTGGCCGCTCCCCGCCACCCCGGCGATGCCCAGGACCTCCCCAGCCCTAAGGGTAAAGGAGACCCCCTGGACGGGAAAACCGTGCCGGGGAACCAGGAGGTCCTCCACCTCCAGGACCACCTCCTCCCTGGGCGGGGGGGCCTTGGGCGGCGGGGCCACGCTCCGGCCCACCATGAGGCGGACCAGGGTTTCTTTGTCGGCCTCCTCCCGCCCAAGCTCCCCCACCTTCTCCCCCGCCCGGAGCACGGCGATGCGGTCGGCGATGGCCAGGACCTCGTCCAGCTTGTGGCTGATGAAGATGACGGCGAGGCCCATGGCCTTAAGCCGCCTTATCTCCTGGAAGAGGTCCTCCGCCTCCTTGGGAGTGAGGACGCTGGTGGGCTCGTCCAGGATCAGGACCTTGGGCCGGTTGAGGAGGGCCCTAAGGAGCTCCACCCGCTGCTTCTCCCCGGCGGAGAGGCGGTGGACGGGGGCCTCGAGGTCCACCCCTAGGGGGTGCCCCGAGAGGAGTTCCCGGAGCCGGTTCACCAGGCCCCTCCTGGAGAAAAAGGGGGGCAGGTCCAGGCCCAGGGCCAGGTTCTCCGCCACGGTGTGGGCCTCTATGAGCTCCGGGTGCTGGGGCACCAGGGCGATGCCAAGCCGCTGGGCCACCCGGGGCGAGGGGATACGCACCTCCTTGCCCTCCAGGAGAATCCGCCCCTCATCGGGGGCGTAGAGGCCGTAGAGAAGGCTCACCAGGGTGGTCTTCCCCGCCCCGTTTTCCCCTAAAAGGGCCAGGACCTCCCCCTTCCGCACCTCCAGGCTCACCCCGCGGTTGGCCACCACGGGACCGAAACGCTTGGTGATTCCCTCTAGTCGCAACATGCCGAGGCCCCGCAGGGCCCGGGGTGAGGATACCACGGCGGGGAGGACCCCTAAAGGCTTATCCCGCCCCTAGACCGCCCGCTCCTTCTCCAAGGCCCGCCGGGCCTCCCGGGCCAGCCGCAGGAGCTCCTGGGCCAGGGCCTCCAGGGCCTCCGGGCGCAGGCGGTGGTAGGTCCAGCGGCCCACCCGCACCCCCTCCACCAGCCCCGCCTCCCGCAGGATGCGGAGGTGGTGGCTCACCGTGGGGGCCGAGAGGCCGGTCTTCTCCTTGAGGTGGCAGAAACAGACCCCATAGGCGGCGCCGCAACGGGGGTCCCTAAGGGTGTGCGCGTCGGGAAGCTCCGCCAAAAGGCGGACCATGGCCACCCGGGCCGGGTGGGCTAGGGCCTCGAGGCGGCCTTGCGTCAGGTCCCTCCGCTTCACAAGAGGATTATGCCAGAAACGCTCCGCCTGCGCTCCCGCATAAGCAGTCTCCCTTCCACCCATAAGCCCATAAGCTCTCTTGATTCGCACAAGACACGATCTCCTCAACATAAAGAGCCTGGCCATCGCCCTCTTTCCAAAGGGGGCAGATCGTCTTCCCTTCCCCAAGGCTTTCTGCCCCTCATACCCTGCCAGGGTATATTTGGACTTTTTGCACAGTCTTGACACCATCGCTCCTGTTTGATAACGTTCAAACTAAAGAAAGGAGGGACAAAAGTATGACACCAACCCTGACCCGCAGGCGTTTCGTGAAGCTCACGGCGGCGGCCACCGCCCTGTTCACCGCCGGGGGCAAGGCCCAGCTCTGGTACGCCCCCAGCGTCACCTACCCGGCGGTGAAGGTGGCCAACCTCGCCCAGGTGAAGACGGGCCAGCCCATCCCCTTCAACTACCCCGATGCGTCCTCCCCGGCCATCCTGGTGAAGCTGGGCCGCCCCGCCATCGGCGGTGTGGGCCGGGAGCGGGACATCGTGGCCTTCTCCGCCCTCTGCACCCACATGGGCTGCCCCGTCCAGTACGAGAAAGGGCGCTTCATCTGCCGTTGCCACTACTCCATGTTTGACCCCGCCAAGGCGGGCCAGACCTACCAGGGTCTGGCCAGCTCCTGGCTCCCCCAGATTCCCCTACGCATTGACGGCAAGGGAGACATCTACGCCGTGGCCGTGGCCGGCCTCATCTGGGGCCGCGTGAAGAACGTCTAAAGGAGGTACCCGTATGGCGCTCATTCCCAGAAGGGACCAGCTTCCCATCCCCCCCAAGACGGCCAAGGTCTACAACACCGTATGCCAGTACTGCAACGTGGGTTGCGGCTACAAGGTCTACGTCTGGCCCGTGGGCGAGCAGGGGGGCGTTAAGCCGAACCAGAACGCCTTTGGCCTGGACCTCACCCAGCCCCAGCCCCCCCTGGCCGGCCAGAGCTACACGGAGACCATGCACGCCGTCACCGTGGGCAAGGATGGCCGGCAGTACCACGTGGTCATGGTCCCGGCCAAGGACAGCCCCATCAACCGGGGCAACTACTCCATCCGCGGCGGCACCAACGCCCTCACCGTCTGGAGCCTGGACCGGGGCACCCAGGACCGCCTCACCTACCCCCTCCTGCGGGTGGGGGACCAGTTCCAGGCCATCACCTGGCAGGACGCCCTTACCCTCATGGGCCTCCTCATCAAGGGCATCCGGGACCGGGACGGCAACGACGACAACATCGCCGTGAAGTGCTACGACCACGGGGGCTCAGGCCAGGGGTTTGAGGACAACTACGCCGCCGGCAAGCTCTTCTTCTCCGCCCTTTCCGTGAAGCACATCGCCATCCACAACCGCCCCGCCTACAACTCCGAGGTCTGGGGCAGCCGGGAGCGGGGCGTCCACGAGCTCAACTACGACTACTCCGATGCCCGGCTGGCGGACACCATCGTCCTCTGGGGGGCCAACTCCTACGAGACGGCCACGGTCTTCTACGTGGAGCACATGCTCCCCAACCTCCAGGGGGCCACCATCCCGGAGAAGCAGCAGGCCTACGAGAAGGGGGAGCCCGCCGAGGCCGGCCGCCTCATCGTCATTGACCCCAGGAAGACCAGCTCCTACACCGTGGCCGAGGCCGTGGCCAAGGACCGGGTCATGCTCCTCCAGCCCAACCTGGGCACGGACTACATCCTGGCCAACGCCATCGCCCGGGTCGTGTGGGAGCGGGGCTACTACGACATGGCCTACCTCCAGGCCCGCACGGACATGGAGCTCTTTGAGGAATACAAGAAGAAGAGCCTCAAGCTGGACATGCCCTATGGGGAGTTCATGGCCTGGGCGGAGCGGATCACCGGGGTACCCCGGGCCCAGATAGAGAAGGCCGCCGACTGGATCGCCAAGCCCAAGGCGGGGGGCTTCAAGCGGCGCACCCTCACCATCTATGAGAAGGGCATCATCTGGAACATGAAGAACTACGACCAGGTGGCGGCCATCGTGCAGCTCGCCGTCCTCACCCACAACATCGGCCGGGCGGGCACGGGGTGCGGCCGCCAGGGGGGCCACCAGGAGGGGTACGTACGCCCGCCCGCCCCCACCCCGGGCTCCATCTACCGGGGCGGGCCTCCGGTCAACGTGGACAAGTTCCTGGTGGAGGGCAAGGGCAAGTTCTACTGGGTCATCGCCAACGACCCCTACCTCTCCACCCCCAACAACCAGGTCTTCCGCAAGCGCATCCACGAGCGCACGGAAAGGCTCACCCGGGCCCTGGGGGCCGGGGGCGAGCCCGGCACCATCCGGGAGCGGGCCCAGAAGATCCTGGACATCCTCTACGCCGACCCCGAGGCCCTCTTCCTGGTGGTCCAGGACATCTACATGACGGAGACCGCCCGGGACGCCCATCTCATCCTCCCCGCCGCCGGCTGGGGCGAGGCCAACGAGACCTCCATCAACTGCAACAGCCGCCTCCTCCGCCTCTACGAGAAGTTCATGGACCCGCCCGGCGAGGCCAAGCCCGACTGGGAGATCTTCAAGTGGGTGGGCCTCCGCATCGCCGAACTCTACCGGGCCGAGGGCAAGGCCAAGGAGGCGGAGAAGTTTGAGTTCGGCAAGAACTGGAAGACGGACGAGGACGTCTTCCTGGCGGGGGCCGAGGAGTTCTCCGACAACCGGGTATCCGAGGAGGACGAGGCCAAGCTGGAGGCGGAGAACTACAAGGGGGTCACCTACAAGTTCCTGAAGGAGGTGGGCCAAGAGGGCATCCGCACCCCCGTGCGCCGGGACCCCAAGACGGGCAAGCTGGTGGGCACCCTGCGCCGCTACACCCACAAGTTCGGCACCCCGGACGGCAAGTTCAAGTGGTACGGGACCGACGACTGGGAGGGCTACCCCGCCGAGGTGGCCAAGTACCTGGAAGGGGATAAGGCCAAGGCCTACCCCTTCTGGGTGACCACGGGCCGGGCCCAGACCATCTGGCAGACCGCCTACCACGACCGCCACTTGCCCGAGAAGGCCATGGCCCTGCCCCTCCCCTACGTGGAGGTGAACCCCGAGGACGCCAGGCGCCTGGGCCTCCAGTCTGGGGACCTGGTGGAGGTCTACAACGAGGAGGGGAACGGCACCTTCCTGGTCTACGTTACCGACGCCGTCAAGCCGGGGATGCTCTTCCTGGTCATGTACCACTGGCGGGGCACCAGCAACTCCCTGGTCTCCGGCTACACCGACCCCAAGACCACCATCCCCTGGTACAAGGGAACCCGGGCCAACCTGCGCAAGGTGGCGGGGGCCATCCCCTCCGTCCTGCAGACGGCGAGCCTCCTGCAGCAGAACAAGTTTGACTAAGGGGTAGGCGCTCCCCGGCCCCCAGAGGGGGCCGGGGTTTTCTTAACTACCCCGCCGTGGCAAGGGCCATGGCGGGGGCTCGCATTCCAGGCTCGCGGCCGCCCAGGTGCCCGCACTTAGGCTTCGCAACCTGGGATGCCCAAGTCGGGGGCTGAGGAAGCCCTTTTCTGGGTTGCTTAACCCCGCACCCTCCGCAAGGGAAGCCCCCTCGGCCCGGGCCCAGGCCTCCCACTCCAAAGCGGTGCGCTCAGCGAAACGGGCAAGGAGCCTGCCGTAGGCGGGGTTCTCCTCCCGGGCCGGGCTGAAGGCCGCCCCCTTGAGCTCGGAAAGACCCGCCTTCTCGCAGAAGCGGGCCCAGAGGTGGGCCTCGAGGGCCGCCAGGGCCACCTCCCCCTCCTTGGCGGGATAGACCCCGTAGCAGAGGACGGAGCCGTCCAAAAAGGGGATGGGCGGGTAGGCCACGCTCTTCACCGCCTCGGAGAGGGCCACCTCGTAAAACCCTCCCCCCAGGAGGAGGCCCTTCAGGGCCGTGAGGACCAGGGCGTAGGCCCCCGCCAGGTCGGCGAACTGGAAGGCCTGCCAGGGAAAGCGGCCAAGGAGCCCCGCCTCCGCCAGGTAGGTGAGGTCGTGGCCGGGGTCGGGGACGTCGGGGTAGCCCCGGAGGCGCACGTAGACCAGGCGGGGGTTCTGGGCCAGGAACACGTCAGGGCCAAGACCGAGCCGCTCCATCACCCCGGGGCGGTTGGACTCCAGGAGGAGGGCGCTTTCCCGCGCCCAGGAAAGGAGGCGCTCCCGGCCCTCCGGGGTCTTCAGGTCCAGCCTGCGCACCTCCTTCCCCTGGTTCAAAAAGGCGTAGGCCTCGGGGGCGAGGGCCTCCAGGGGGTCCCCCCCGGGGGGCTCCACCTTGAGGACGGGAAAGCCCATCTCCAAAAGGAGCTTCCCCGCCAGGGGCCCAGGGAGGAGGCGGGTCAGGTCCAGGACCCTACCGGGGGGCCATGCGCAGAGCGCCATCCAGCCGGATCACCTCCCCGTTCAGCATGGGGTTTTCCAGGATGTGGAGGACCAGGGCAGCGTACTCCTCGGGGCGGCCCAGGCGCCGGGGAAAGGGCACCTGCTCCGCCAAGGAGGCCTTGGCCCTCTCGGGCAGGCCCTGGAGAAGGGGGGTGTCAAAGAGGCCCGGGGCGAGGGTCACCACCCGGATGCCCCACTCCGCCAGCTCCCGGGCCGCGGGTAGGGTGAGGGCCACCACGCCCCCCTTGCTGGCGGCGTAGGCCGCCTGGCCCACCTGCCCCTCGTAGGCGGCCACGCTGGCGGTGTTCACGATGACCCCCCTCTGGCCCTCCCCGTCCGGAGGGTTTTCCCGCATGGCCCAGGCGGCGAGGCGGAGGACGTTGAAGGTGCCCACCAGGTTCACCTCCAAAACCCTTCGGAAGCTCTCCAGGTCGTGGGGGCCCTCCCGGCCGAGGATTTTCCTGGCCAGGCCCACCCCGGCGGCGTTCACCACGGCAAAGAGGGGGCCCTGGGCCACGGCCTCCGCCAACGCCCCCTTCACATCCTCCTCCCGGGCCACGTCCCCCTCCACGTAGCGGAGGTCCTCCTCCCCCCGCCTGAGGTCCAGGACCACCACCCTATACCCCCGGGCCTTCAGGGCCAAGGCGGCCGCCCGGCCCAGGCCCGAGGCCCCGCCCGTCACCAAGGCGCTCCTTTCCATAGACTCCTCCTAAATCCTCTGGATGACCGTGGCCGTGGCCTGGCCGTGGCCGATGCACATCACCTGGAGGCCGAACTCGCCTCCGGTGCGCTCCAGCTCGTGGAGAAGCTTGGTCATGAGGACCGCCCCCGTGGCCCCCAGGGGGTGGCCGTGGGCGATGGCCCCCCCGTTGGGGTTCACCCGTTCCGGGTCCGGGCCGAGGTCTCTTAAGAAGGCCAGGACCACGCTGGCGAAAGCCTCGTTGACCTCTATGACGTCCACGTCCCGGATGGAGAGCCTGGCCTTTTCCAGGGCCCTCTTGGCCGCGGGGATCACCTCCAGAAGCTGCAGGGTGGGGTCCCCGGCCACCACCACCCGGGCCAGGAAGCGGGCCCTGGGCCTCAGGCCCAAGGCCTGGGCCTTCTCCCTATCCCCCAGGAGGACCGCCGCCGCCCCGTCGGAGATCTGGCTGGAGTTCCCCGCGGTCACCAGGCCGTTCTCCCGGAAAACCGGCTTGAGGGAAAGCATCTTCTCGTAGTCCGCATCGGGCCGCACCCCCTCGTCCCGGGCGAGGAGAAAGGGCCTCCCCTCCGCGTCCAGCCCCTCCACCGGCACCAACTGCCCCAGGAAGCGCCCCTCCCGCTCCGCCTGGGCCGCCCGCTTGTGGGAGAGGTAGCTCCACTCGTCCAGCTCCTCCCGGCAGAACCCGTACCGCTCGGCGATGCGCTCGGCGCTCTCCCCCTGGTGGACGAGCTCATACCGCTGGAAGAGGGCGGGGTTGAGGGTGGAAAACCCTCCGCCGATATCCGAGAACATGGGCACCCGGGTCATGCTCTCCACCCCCCCGGCCATGGCGAAGTCCAGGTCGCCGGCGGCGATGGCCTGGGCGGCGAAGTGGATGGCTTGCTGGCTGGAGCCACACATGCGGTTTAGGGTGACGGCGGGGACCTCCTGGGGAAGCCGGGAGAGGAGGACGGCGAGCCGCCCCACGTTAGCCCCCTGCTCCCCCACCTGGGTCACGCACCCCGTGACCACGTCCCCGATGAGGGCGGGGTCTATCCCCGAGCGCTCCAAAAGGGCATCCAAAACCCGGGCGTAAAGGGCGTCGGGCCGCCACTCCCTCAGGGCCCCGTTCCGCTTGCCGATGGGGGTGCGCACCGCCTCGAGGATCACCGGTTCTCCCATCCTTCCCTCCTAAGAAGCTCCCTCAGCACAATCACCCGCTGGATCTCCGAGGTGCCCTCGTAGATCTGGAGCACCTTGGCGTCCCGGTAAAGCTTGGCCATGGGGTAGTCCTCCGAGTAGCCGTTCCCTCCAAAGACCTGGAGGGCCTCGGAAACCCCCCGCACCGCAGCGTCCGCGGCGAAGGCCTTGGCCATGGCCGCTTCCAGGGCATTCGCCTCTCCCCTTTCCGCCAGGTCCGCCGCCCGGTGGGTGAGGAGGCGGGCGGCCTCGAGGTCCATGGCCATCTCCGCCAGCTTGAACCCCACCCCCTGGTGCTCCCAAAGGGGCTTGCCGAAGGCCTCCCGCACCCTGGCGTAGGCCAGGGCCTCGTCCAAGGCCCGGCGCAGGAGGCCCACAGCCATGGCGGCCACCATGGGCCGGGAGCGGTCAAAGACCCGCATGGCCAGGCGGAAGCCCTCCCGGGCGATGAGGCCCTCCTCGGGGACGAAGACCCCCTCCAGGGCCACCTCGGCGGCGGAAGAGGCCTTCTGCCCCATCTTGGGCAGGGGCGGGCCCACCTCCACCCCCTCCTTCCGCTCCACCAAGAAGGCGGCGATCCCCTCCCGCCCCTCGGCCACCTTGGCGAAGACCACAAAGAAACCCGCCTCAGGGGCGTGGCTGATCCAGGTCTTGCGGCCATAAAGCCGATAGCCTCCCGGAACCCGCTCCGCCCGCGTACGGATGGCCGCCACGTCCGAGCCCGCATGGGGCTCGGTTAGGGCGTAGGAAGCCACCTCCTCCTTTAGCCGGGGCAAGAAGGCCCGGGCGTAATGGCTATCGGAAAGGAGAAGGGCGTCGGCCACCAGGTTGTTGAGGAGGAGGGCCGCCGCCACCCCGGGGCAGGCGTAGGCTAGCTCCTCCGCCACCACGGCCAAGGCCCTAGGCCCAAGCCCCACGCCCCCAAAGGCCTCGGGCACCACCAGGACGGGAAAACCCAAAACCGCGGCCTCCCGGAAGAGCTCCCAGGGAAACCGGGCCTCCCGGTCCAGCCTGGCCGCCTCAGGAAGGACCTTCTCCCGGGCAAAGCGCCGGGCCAGGTCCCGCACCGCACCAAGGGCTTCCACGGGAACCCCCGCCTCAAGCCTACTCCCTTTCCGCTTAAGTCAACAAGGGGCTTCGCCTGGGGTTCCAGACTCCATTGGGGGTCAAAGAGGCTTTTCACAGGGCCTTCCCTCCCCGCTTCCGAGGAGGGAAGAAATAGCTTCCCATGCTGGCGGGCCCGGAGGGATTCGAACCCCCGACCTACCGCTTAGAAGGCGGCTGCTCTGTCCACTGAGCTACGGGCCCAAGCGAAGGGCCGGGGCAGAACCCCGGCCTGGTGGAGCGGGAGACGGGACTCGAACCCGCGACCCTCGGCTTGGAAGGCCGATGCTCTACCAACTGAGCTACTCCCGCGTGGTCGGGGCGGCCCGATTTGAACGGGCGACCCCCTGCTCCCAAAGCAGGTGCGCTACCGGCCTGCGCTACGCCCCGGGGCCGTGGCCACCCAGAGGCCACAATAGCACCTCACCTAAAGAGGGTCAAGGCGTGGTATCATGGCCCCATGCGCTTAGGACCGCTGGAAATCGTCCTCATCCTCCTGGTCATCCTCCTCCTTTTCGGCGCCAAGAAGCTTCCTGAGCTGGCCCGGGGCATCGGCCAGTCGGCCCGGGAGTTCAAGAAGGGCCTCCAGGAGGGCGAGGAGAAGAAGGAAGAGCCCAAGGCTTAAGGATCCCCCCGGGGGCGTAAAGGCGGTAACCGCCCGGGCGGACGTAGGCCGCCAGGGCTAGGCCGTAGGTCCTGGCCAAGGTTACGGCTTCCCCAGTGGCCCCCGTGCGGCTCGCCAGGAGGACCGCCCCCATGGCGATGGCCTTGGCGGCCATTTCCTGACTCACCCGGCCCGTGGAGGCCACTAGGACCGGGGGGGAAACCCTCTCCAAAAGCATGTAGCCCGCCAGGCGGTCCACGGCGTTGTGGCGGCCGATGTCCTCGCTCAGGTAAAGGAGGTTCCCCTCCGGGTCAAAAAGGGCCGCCCCGTGGATCCCCCGGGTCCTGGGGTAAAGGCGAAGCCCCTCCCGAAGCTGGGCCAAGAGGCGGATGGGAAGCTCGGGGTCCAGGGAAAGCTGGGGCAGGGGAACAAGCCGGGGCTCCCCATAGCGAAGCCCAGCGGCGCAGCCGCTGTCCCGGGTCCCCAGGCCCCTTCTCGGGACCTTGGGGAGGTCCACGAGGACCATCCCCTCCCCCACCCGGAAGCGGACCCCCTCCAACCCCCCGAGGACCCCGCTCAGAAAGAGGTGGCCCAGGGCCAGGTAGGCCTCCTCGCCCGGGGTGTAGCTGAGGGCGGTCCAGGGCGTGCCGTTTACCACCAGGACCAGCCGGGCTTCCTCGGGAAGGGAAAAGGTCTCGGGGAAAAAGGCGCCCTTTTCGTAGCGCCACATGGGCCTTTCCACCATAGCCCAGGCCCGGGGATAAGGAAAGCCCAGGGGACACAAACCCCTGGGCAAGAGGGCCCCTAGCCTAGAGGCGCCGGAGGACCTCCTCCGCCTCCTTATAGCCTGGCCTCAGCTTCAAGGCCTCCTGACACTGGTACCTCGCCCCCTCCCTGTCCCCCAGCCTCTCGTTGGCCAGGCAAAGGAGGTAGCGGTACTCCGGCTTCCTGGGCTCGAGGCGCACGGCCACGGTGAGGCGGCTTCGGGCCTTCTCCGCCTCCCCCAGGGCCAGGTAGACCTGGCCCAGGTAGAAGTAGGCGGCGGGGAAGCGCAGGGGAGCCAGGGCCACGGCGTTCTCCAGGGCCACCCCCGCCTCCCGGTTGCGCCCCAAAGCCAGGTAGGCCTGGCCCAGGGTGTACCAGCCCTCGGCGTCCAGGGGCTTCAGCCTGTGCCCCTCTTCCAGGACCCTGACGGCCTCCTCGGGTCTTCCCTTCAGGAGAAGGGCGGAGGCGTAGCGGACCCTAAGGTCTAGGTTTTTGGGAGCCAGGGCCAGGGCCCGGGCGTACTGGTCCAAGGCCTCGTCCAGCTTTCCCGAGGCCAGGTAGACCTCGGCCAGGGTGGCGCGGACCTCGGGGGTGTCCTCGAGGGCCAGAGCCTTCTTGAGGGCCTCCTCGGCCTTGTCCATCTGGCCCAGAAGGGCGTAGACCAGGCCCCTCTGGGCGAAGAGGGGGGCGTAGCGGGGGTTAACCTTTTCCGCATCCCTGAGCACCGAAAGGGCCTGCTCCAGGTGCACCTTCCCCTTTTCCCGGTCCTCCGAGGCCCGGTAGAGGGCCACGTAGGCCTCGGAAAGGACCATGTACCCCCCGATGTACCGGGGGTTTTTGGCCACCAGGCTCTTGGCGTTCTCCAAAGCGGGGTTCAAAAGGCCCATCTTCAGCTGGGCCCGGGCCAGCCAGTAGAGGGCATCGGGGTCCCCTGGGTTCTCCTTCACCGCCCGCTCAAAGAGGCTGAGGGCCGCCTCGTACCGCCCCAGGGCGTAGAGCTGAACCCCGGTCCTCAGGGGGTCTTGTTGCACCTGCGCCGCGGGGGGAGAGGTCTGGGCCCAAGCGAGGGAGGCCAGCACACCTACAGCCAAGAGAAACCAGCGCATATCCTTCCTCCTACAGAACAAACCGCGTCACGTCCGGGGAGGCGAAGACCGCCTCCAGCCTTTTCTCCACGTAGGCCCGGGTGATCTCCACCCGGCCCAGGTCGGTCTGGAAGCTCACCTCCTCCAGCACCCGCTCCAGCACCGTGGACAGGCGCCTGGCCCCGATGTCCTCCAGCTCCTGGTTGGCCCGGTGGGCCGCCTGGGCGATGGCCCAAAGGGCCTCCTCCTCAAAGACGAGCTCCGTGCCGTCCGCCTTGAGAAGCTCCGTGTACTGGCGGATGAGGGAGTTCTCCGGCTCCTTCAGGATGCGGTAGAACTCCTCGGGGCCCAAGGGGGAGAGCTCCACCCGGATGGGGAAGCGCCCCTGGAGCTCGGGGATCAGGTCCGAGGGCTTGGCCACGTGGAAGGCCCCGGCGGCGATAAAGAGGACGTGCTCCGTGGAGACGGGGCCGATGCGGGTGGAGACCACGGTGCCCTCCACGATGGGGAGGAGGTCCCGCTGGACCCCCTCCCCGGACACATCGGGGCCCACGACCCCCTCCTTTCGGGCCACCTTGTCTATCTCGTCAATGAAGACGATGCCCTCCTCCTGGGCACGCCTCCTGGCCTCTTCCTTGAGCTCCTCCTTGTCAATGAGGCGCTCCGCGTGCTGGTTCTTGAGGACCTCCCGGGCCTCCCGCACCGTCATGCGGCGGCGCACCGGGCGCTTGGGAAGGAGGCCTTTGAGCATGTCCCCCACGCCGCCCATGGCCTCGCCCCCCAGGACCCCCATGAAGGGCAGGCCCACCTCCTCCTCCACCTGGATCTCCACGGAAAGCCCGTCCAGGCGGCCTGAGCGCACCTCGGCGATGGAGGTCCGCAGTAGGGTGGCGAGCTCTTCCTCGGCGAAGGCCAGGGCCTTCTCCTCCACCTTCTTCTTCATCTCCTCCAAGACGAGCTGGTAGCTGGCCTCGGCCAGGTCGCGGACGATGCTGTCCACGTCCCGGCCCACGTAGCCCACCTCGGTGAACTTGGTGGCCTCCACCTTCACGAAGGGGGCCCCCGCCAGTCGGGCCAGGCGGCGGGCGATCTCCGTCTTGCCCACCCCCGTGGGGCCGATCATGAGGATGTTTTTGGGGGTGATCTCCCGGGCCACCTCGGGGGGGAGCTTCTTGCGGCGGTAGCGGTTCCTGAGGGCCACGGCCACCGCCTTCTTGGCGGCCTCCTGGCCCACGATGTGCTTGGAAAGCTCCCTTACGATCTCGGCGGGCGTCAGGTTCATGCTTCCCCCAGGGTGAGGACGGTGACCTGGCCGGAGGTGTAGAGGTCCACCTCGGCGGCGATCTTGAGGGCCTCCTCGGCGATCTCCCGGGCGCCTAAGGAGGAGTGGCGGTAAAGCGCCTTGGCGGCCGCCAGAGCGTAAGGCCCTCCGCTTCCCACCGCCAAAAGGGGCTCCTCCGGGGCGATGACCTCGCCGCTTCCCGAGAGGAGGACCATGTTCTCCCGGTCAGCGGCCACGATCATGGCCTGGAGATGGCGAAGCACCCGGTCGGTGCGCCAGAGCTTGGCGGTCTCCACCGCCCCCTTGAGGAGGTTGCCCTTGGCCTCCTGGAGCTTCTCCTCAAAGCGCTCCAGGAGGGCCATGGCGTCCGCCACGCCCCCGGCGAAGCCCACCAGGACGCCTGAGCCCACCTCGAGGCGGCGCACCTTGACGGCCGCCCGCTTGAGGACCGTCTGGCCAAAGGTGACCTGCCCATCCCCCGCCAGGGCGGTGACCCCCCCTTTGCGCACGGCCAGAATGGTGGTGCCGTGGATCTCCACAAGGGCACCTTATCCCAAAGGCATGAGAAAGACGTTAGCCATGGCCTCAGGACCACAATCCCTCCCCGGGCTTTCCCCTAGACTGGTAAGGGTGAAGGCCAGAACCCTAGGCGAGCTCAGGCGCACCTACCCCCTGGAAAAGCTGAGGCGCTCGGTGAAGGACGAGGCCCGGGAGAACCTCTTGGAAAAGCTGAGGCGAAAGGAGCCCCTCTTCCCCGGCATCCACGGCTACGAGGACACGGTGATCCCCGCCCTGGTCCAGGCCATCCTGGCCAAGCAGAACTTCATCCTCCTGGGCACTCGGGGCCAGGCCAAAAGCCGCATCCTCCGAAGCCTCACCTCCCTCCTGGACGAGGAGATCCCCGCCCTGGCCACGGAGCTTCGGGACAACCCCCTAAACCCCATCTCCCCCGAGGGGAAGAGGCTCTTGGAGGAGGCCGGGGACGAGGCCCCCATCGTCTGGGTGGGCCGGGAGGAGCGGTACGTGGAGAAACTCGCCACCCCCGACACCACCGTGGCCGACCTCCTGGGGGACATGGACCCCATCAAGGCCGCCCGCCGGGGCACGGGCATGGGGGACCTGGAGAGCATCCACTTCGGCCTCCTCCCCCGGGCCAACCGGGGCATCTTCGCCGTGAACGAGCTCGCCGACCTGGCCCCCAAGGTGCAGGTGGCCCTCTTCAACATCCTCGAGGAGGGGGACGTCCAGATCCGGGGCTACCCCATCAGACTCCCCCTGGACGTCTGGCTGGTCTTCACCGCCAACCCCCAGGACTACACCGCCCGGGGCCGGATCGTCACCCCCCTCAAGGACCGCATCGGCAGCGAGATCCGCACCCACTACCCCCGCTCCCTGGAGGAGGGGGCCAGGATCAGCGCCCAGGAGGCCTTCCTCCCCGAGGGGGTGGAGGTGCCGGAGTGGATCCGGCTTTCCGTGGAGGCCGTGGCCTTCGCCGCCCGGGAAGACCGGAGGGTGGACCAGACGGCGGGGGTCAGCCAGCGCCTTTCCATCAGCCTCCTGGAGGTGGTGGCCTCAAGCGCCGAAAGAAGGGCCCTTCTGCTGGGGGGAAGGCCCGTGGCCCGGCCCTTGGACCTCTACCAGGGCCTTCCCGCCATCACCGGGAAGCTGGAGCTGGAATACGAAGGGGAGCTCCAGGGGGCGGAGAAGGTGGCCAAAGACCTCATCCAGCGGGCCTTCGGCATGGTCCTCCCCCGGTACCGCCTGAGGACCGAGCCCATCGTGGCCCACTTTGAGGAAGGGAACCTCCTCACCCTGCCCGAGGAGCCCCAGGCGGCCCTGGAGGCCATGGGGGAGGTCCCGGGGCTTCTGGAGGCGGCCAGGGCGCTT
>Ga0197143_1001641_pt1 | contig 18465 bp, 21 predicted proteins | sample GBS70_MetaG_FD_148603 | JGI IMG/M metagenome (GOLD analysis project Ga0197143, IMG submission 148603) | Sediment microbial communities from Great Boiling Springs, Gerlach, Nevada, United States - GBS 70_MetaG | ecosystem: Environmental > Aquatic > Thermal springs > Hot (42-90C) > Sediment...
GAGACGCTCTCCTCGCCGTCACTATGTAGGCTGTGTGTCCACGCATAATAAACTCCGGCCTCGTCATCCCCCTTTTTACCCTCATGTTGCGGACTAGGAGTTCGACACAGGCGAGGTCAGCGAATCCACCCTGCTCAAGAGCCTCGTATGTCTGAACAACCTGCTCAACCGTCGGGCTGAGAGAAACCCAGACGGCCCCAGGCCTCAATGCTTGATAACACGTCTGGACAGCGGTCCATGGTTCGGGCAGGTCGATGACAGCCGCGTCAAGCCCTCTTTCCTCCACCCCCTTTGTGATGTCTGCGTTACGTAGCACGACGTAGTCCAGCAGCCCTAGCTGTTTAAGCCTCATCTCTACGGCGTCTATGTAGTCCTGCCTTATTTCATAGCTGTAGACCTTGCCGTCGGGCCTGACGAGATGCGCCAGGTATGTTGTTAAGACACCTGTCCCTGTGCCAGCCTCCAAAACCCTGTAGCCGGGCCCTATGCCCGTGGCCACCGCTATGTAGCCGAGGTCTTTGGGGTAAACTATCTGGGTTGTACGCGGGTAGAACATGACGCGGTCGACGATGGTTGGTTTGAAGACATGCCACCGTGAGCCTGTGTTGCTCACAGCCACGCATCCGTATGGCTTCCCTACTAGTGTATCAAGCTCTATGAACCCTTCGCTGCAATGAAATCTCTTTCCAGCCCTCAGCTGAACAAGATACCTCTTCCTTTTTTCCGTGACTATGAGAACCCTGTCCCCGTCCTGCATGATGTGTGACATGGACCGTCCAGCCCGGAGATACAGGCCTAACTACTACTATCTATATGTGTTAGAAACCTTTTAACCCGCCTCACCACAGGAGTATTCATATGGCGGTAGTTGAGCCGACATCACCTGATGAAGTAATTTTCTCCGGGCCGCTAAGCTCATTAACCCACACTCTCACGCTCAATTATCTGACCACAGAGGTACCTAACTTCACCTCAATCGGAATGATTCCTGTGCTTACCTTTTCTCAGCCATATGGCTTAAACTCCTATTTGATGGCCATTCCGATGTCGGGGGAGAGGTTTTTGGATGACGTTTGAGGAGGACGATGAGTATACATATGTGCCGGGTAGGGGGAGGGTTCGGAAGAGCCTTCAGCTGTTGGAAGCTTTTGGAACAATTGATGAGCTTAACTCCCTTGTAGGCTATGCGGCGGCCGTCGTCAAGGAAACAGACATCAACGCCTATCTTAAACGGGTTCAGGAATGTCTTTTCAACATCGGTTCATACCTTGCGGTCCGCAACCACCCACTCGACACCGTTGCTAAGGGTTTGGAGGAGCTGCAGAGCTGGGGCGAGGGGCTGAAACAGGGTCTTCCTCCGCTTAGGAGGTTTATTTACCCATCCGGTTCTGTTGAGGCATGTCTCCTACATCTCTGCAGGGCTGTTGCGCGGAGGGCGGAGAGGGAGGTTGTGAGGCTTATGGAGCTGGAGGAGGTTGACAGGGTTGTAGTTTCATATCTTAACATGCTTTCAACCTTCCTGTTTACCGCTGCGAGGGCGTTGAACTTTAGGCGGGGTTTTAGCGATGAGGAGTGGTCCTAGGCTTAGCCGGTTTTCTTCCAGCATCTTTTTCCAGGAAAACGGCCAGTACCTCTAACCCGTAGAGCAGAGGCACGGGTTTTAAGAACTTCACGGCAACAGGCTTCACCGCGGCCCCGACCCTCGGGTTACGCATTTCCTCCACGTTACCGGGCCAAAGCTGAAGCAAGGTCTGAATTTTAGGAAGTAACTGGAATGAAAAGGAGAGACCTCCCAGTTTTTCACGCCTTCCCTTAACGGCTTTGCAGGTCTGTTGGAAGAGCTCTGGGTCGTATCCGAAGATTTTCTCCAAAGGCCTGATGACCGTTTTCTGTAGGTAGCTGCTGTAGACTACGTTGTTTAGGAGTGATTCGACGGGCTGCCAGTCCTCACCCGTCGGCTGCCCACCTTCTCCGAGAAGGTAGTTGAGTATGAGGTAAGAGAGCTTTGGCTCCGCTTCCTTTCCCGTCATCAGGTCGACCACTGTTCTTTGGTCGAGCTCAACAGTGTAGGTTTTATGTAGTAGGTTGACTATGTAGCGGCCTCTTCCCCCTCCTTGAGCTGGAAGGTAAACCACGTCGCATTTCTTCATTACGGCTTGGTGGTTAATGCCAACAAACTTATCAAACAATTCGGCAACCCAGCCAGAGACAGTTGAGGGAGAAGCGTCAGGCAATTCTTCCTCCAACACCCCTCACCTAACATTCACAGACAAACACACACATAAGCCTTGCACACAGAAGCCATGTTATTTATACCAGAATAAAAAATCACCTACTTAAGGTCGTTTCTCCTCAATCTTTCCCTTTTTACAAACTCCGCAGTAAATTTCTTATAACCCTCGGTGTAAACTAAAACCTTCAGCAACTCATACGACACGTATGCCTCTGAAGCGGCCGTCTTCAAAACTAAGATTTGGAAAATTAGGGATGTCGACAAAAAGAAAACTATTGCCCAGAAGCTTTCCAGCAAAGAAAAAAATAGAAACAAAAAAAGGGGGAGGGGGTTAGTTTTTATGTCAGGTCCATGACAGGGTCAAAGGACGGTGGCAGTCTTCGCTCAACCTTCAAAAGTGAACCCTGAGGCGGCTTTATCTCCACACTGAATATGTCGTTGGGGCCCAGAGAGGCGCCTGGAATTGTAGAGACGTTGAATTTCACAGCCCATACTTCTCCGTACTCAAGGACTGTGTCTCCGTCACCCGTCACCCTGTAGACTATGGTAGTTGTGGAGTTGTCTGGGTATATGTTTTCCCTGAATACCGCCTTGTCCCTGTATGATATGACCAGCTTGCCTGGCCTCATGTCGACTTCCCCTTTTCCGACAGATGATTTGACGTATATCACCACCTCAGTTATAGAACCGCCAGAACTTTTTGCAACCACGGCACCTGCTGTTTCAATTGACGCAAGTGTTTCCTCAAGGCCTGCCTGCATGACTTCTCCCGTCTTCTGTGTCGTGAAAAGGCCTAGGTTGAGGACGGCGAAGCTAAAGGCGCTGGCGACGATGACGAAAGCTATCAGTATTATTGCTGTTTCGAGCCCTGTCAGACCGCTGCGCTTTTTGTCCATTCTTTTTATATTACTATTATTCATTTTTTGTCATCACTAAAGTATAACTCCAGTTAATAAATATTATTAGAGAATTTTTGGACTTATATCTTCTTTTAATATTATTCTAGTAATTGATTTATGTAACCAGCATCTTAAAAGCATGTGATAGTTAAAGGAGGTGTTATGTATGCCTGACGTCGAAATTTCGGCCACGGATAAGAAGCTGAAGACATTGGAGGAGGAGATAAAACGCATTAGGGAGCCGCTTGAAAAAACGCTCCTAGACATAAGGGAGATGATAAACTCCGCCGAAAACCCGTTTAACTTCCTATCCCGAATTAATTTAGAGGAAACAGCGACAGAGCAGAAAACGGTGTCAAGGAGTAGGGCTGTCTCACAGGAGGGCACACCGGCACTAGGTGAACAGCCGGAGCAGGTGGAGGTTGATAAGTGGAGTAATGCGAGAGGTATTCACAGATTTGTTAATGTCTTGGCCGGAACAAACCTGATGGTAACTATTTGCGGCAGAGAATTTCTCCTCAACCTACTCAACATGCTTGCATGGAAGAATTTGATTTCAAGGGAGCTTGTTGGAGCGGTCAAGGAGGCGCTAGAATTCCTTTCTACCCTCGACTTCACCAAAGTCGACAAGCTGCCCAGCACACCTGTTTCCTTTCAAGAATTACTCACAGTTCTATATGTTCTATCAATATTGTCAAGGGATAACAGTGACCAGCTGACTCTGTTAATGCTGGCAACGAATGATGGTTTCGCAAAAGTTTTGAGGGCAGGAGGCAATTGGGGGGGTAGACAATAATGGTTAGCAGCTACATTGTTGTTGAGGCGATATTCGCCATCACACTCGTAATAACGGCCTCGGCCTTCTCCTCTTCCTTTGCAAATATTTTCACAGAGTTTGGCGATGCGCATAGGGCTAGGCTCAACGAGTTAAAGCATACACTGAACAAAAGAGTCGAAATAATATTTGTTCACGTGCCGGGAAATACGTCAGAACTTTACGTCTGGGTGAAAAACACAGGCTTTGAAAAGATATCGTTCGCGGAGTTAGAGGGTATGGATGTCTTCCTTATAGGCGGGGGTGTTTTCGAACATTTGAAACACGGGTCAGGACCGCAGACTTGGAGCTATGAGCTGGTAAGGGATGTTACAGCTGACGGGGGCTTGTCATGGGGCGAAACTGTAAAACTAACCCTGAGACCTGATAGCCGTATTGCCCAGGGTGAATACACCATCCGCTTGACTACGGTAAGTGTGAAGGCTGAATACAAGTTCTCGGTGGGTGGTTAAGATGTCGGGGTTCGGCGCCCTAGCCTCCTTCGCCTTCGCTGTCTTCATACTAATCCAGTCATTTAGCTTTCTAGTGCTCATGAGTGAGAGCCTGTTCCAAACAATGGCAGAGCTGCCCTCCGTAATGGTGCAGCCAAACAGCTACGAACTGTATCTGGCGGGAGTTGAGGAAAACAATGTGTATTTCAGACTCATCAATAATGGTCCACGTGACATAAGTGTAAAAAACCTGCAGATGTCAGACCTATTCATAATCTACACAGATGTGCAGGGTGTTAGAAGGACGGTACGGGTTCAGTACGACCCAGTAAACCGCAACCAAAACAACACGTGGCATCTGAGTTCGGTGACATATGGGGAATATCCAAACGAAATAGTCGACCCTATAGACCTTACAACGGGTCTTGAAGGAATCTGGAACGTGGGTGAGAATTTAGTATGTGTGGCGGTCTTGGAGACCGTGGTTAATTCTTCTCTACCTATCTATGCCAAGTTTTGGGTGGTTGGATGAGTGAGAAAGTGCTGAGGGCTTTCAACAGCGAGCTTGACAGAAAGGTTGGCGTTATCAAGACCCCTGCCCTCTGCCTGATCGAGGGGCCTAACGACAGCGGCAAGTCAGTCCTCATACTCCAGTACTGCTACGGCGCCCTAATGTCGGGTTACAGCTGCTACCTCATCACCACAGAGTCCAGCATGCGTGGCGTAAGGACAGACATGTCCTCACTTTCCTGGGACCCGACATATTTCATACTAAAAGGTCAGTTGAAGATAGCTGAAATGCATGTTAAAAACGTTAACTGGATGGCTGAACAGTACTCAAAGCTTCTTCAACTAATAACGGCCTTTATAAGGTCGAGGCAGAAGGAGGAAATCTTTTTCCTGGACAGCATGACATATCTTCTCACAAACGCATCGACACCCGAAATACTGAACTTCTTCTCCGTCCTCCGAAATATAGTTGACGAGGAGGGCAAAACAATCTTCCTCACCATACATACACACGCACTCGACACAGATCTCTTCCTGAGACTAAGGTCGATAACCGACGTGCACCTACTACTGAGTATCAAGGAAATGGGTGAGAAAATCGTCAGATTTCTTCAGGTGATGAAGCTTAAGGGCGCGGAAAAAAGCGGCTTAAGCCTCGCATTCGAAGTTGACGCAGCCTCCGGTATAAGGGTGCTTCCCTTCTCGCAGGCGAAAGCATAATGAGCGTTGAGCCTTTAACAAGCAACATACCAGCTCAAGTTCTCCAGAGGAACATCCACCTAAGGCACTACCTCGAAGAACTTGCGGCAAGAGACGAGGAAGCGTTGTACATGGAGCAACTAAGCCGGGACCTACGTCATTTGAAAAAATTCAGCATAATCTACCCGGTAGGCGACCCAGTATTCATACATGTGAAGTCGCGGGGAAGTGAACGCCCCCTCTACACCGTCATCTCGCCCATGGCATCGATTCCCCGCGAACTTTTCAAAATCGTGGAGCTCGGTATAGCCCCCATGATAGATGAGGACGCATATTTCGGGACAAGGGAAGAACATGAGGCCCTTCTCCAAGAACTGCTTGATAGTTTCATTGTAATCGACGAGTCGCTGGAATACTTTGACTACAGGCCTGTGTCCAAAAAGGGTCTTGTGGTAAACTTAGTAACAAACTCTGACACCGCGGATGTCCTGAAGTACAGCATAATACTTGACAAAGTCTATCTCGGCATTATCGAACCATTCATACGCGACCAGTACATAGAGGACGTATCCTGCGACGGTGTAGGCCCTATCTTCGTGGAGCATAAAATTTTCGGAAGCTGCGAAACAAGCATCTCATTCCAGGACTCTGAGGAGCTAGACTCCTACTTATCCAGGCTAGCCGAAAGAATAGGGAGGCCGATCAGCTACCGAAAACCAATCGTCGACGCAAGCCTCCCCGATGGGTCGAGGATAAACATAGTGTACGGCGGCGACGTCAGCAGACGGGGGAGTAATTTCACCATACGTAAGTTCTCAGAAAAACCTGTCTCCATCGCAGACCTAGTAAGCTGGGGGACCTTAAGCAGCCTCGAGGCAGCCTATCTCTGGGTTATGATGGAGCATGGAATGAGCACATGGTTCTGCGGGGAGACCGCGTCAGGTAAGACAACTGCATTAAGAGCAGCAAGTGTCTTCATAAACCCGAAGGCCAAAATCGTAAGCATAGAGGATACCCCGGAGATAGTTGTACCCCACGAGAACTGGATAAGGGAGGTAACTCGGCAGGGTGAGCAGGGTGACAGCGAGATAAGCCTTTTTAACTTGTTGAAGGCAGCGCTCAGGCAGAGGCCTTCGTTTATCATCGTTGGGGAGATAAGGGGGGCCGAGGCTTCCGTGGCCTTTCAAGCCATGCAAACAGGCCACCCGGTTCTCGCAACATTCCACGCCGGCTCGGTTGAAAAACTTATACAAAGACTTACCGGCGACCCGATAAACATCCCCAAAACATACATCGACATACTGAACTGTGTCCTAATACAGAGTGCGGTGAGGCTCCCGTCAACAGGTAGAGTAGAGAGACGTGTCCTAAGCCTGAACGAAATCGTCGGCTACGACCCCACCAGCGGAAGGTTCGACTACATAGAGCTGTTTGGGTGGGATGCGGGACCTGACCAGCATGTTTTCAGGGGAGAGGGCAACAGCTACCTCCTTGAAAACAAGATCAGGACAATGCTTGGGCTGTCACCCCGCGAAAGCAGGAAAATCTATCAAGACCTGTACATGAGGGCTAGGCTGCTCGAGCTGATGGTTGAGAGGAAGGAAACAGGGTTCGATAACGTCTGGAAGATGGTGAAGTACTGTTACGCAAACGGGGTCCAGCACACCCTTGAAATGGTTGAGCAAGGGGTGGCGGTATGGTGCGAAGAGGAATAACTTGGCTAAAGTTGTCAAGCGAAGACCTAGTCAACACTTTCATGCTATACGTCGCATTGCTTGGATTGTCAAACATATCGGTTAAACAATTTCTAAAAACTGTTTCGATCTCTGAATATCTTCCCGTCTACATGACGAAACAGTTCCAGAAAGCCTGTGTGCTTATGGAAAGGTGGAGTTACGGGTTATCTGAAGCACTAGAGTATTTGTCAAAACATCTACGCGAAGAAAGGCTTAAAAATTTTTTCGTCAGGCTAACCCACTCACTTAAGGCAGGGGTCACGTTTGAGGACTTGGCCCGCATAGAGTATAACAAATACCTCGCCGAAAAAGCCAACGACTTCGAGAAAGGTCTCGAAAAGCTTAGAAAACTGGTTGAGGCCTACACAACCCTGATAAGCACGGTGGCCCTCCTCAGCGTCAGCTTCCTCCTAATCACAACAGTCTTCGGAGACGGCTCCGAACAGTTCCTAACAATCTCACTGGCATCGATAGGAGCAACCCTCTCATCAACCAGCCTTCTCTTCGCAACAAATACACTAAGACGCAAAGTCTTTAACCACTACGGAAGGGCGCCGAAAAAAATAATCACCCTCAGCACGGCAACAGCCCCGCTCATAGTGATCTCGGCTACGGTTCTCATGGCAGGAGTATTCCTGGTCAACTCAGTGTGGTCCGCCTCAATAACCCTAGCTGTAGCGGGCCTGCCTCTGGCTGTCCACGGTTTTCTCGGCCGCCGGTTTAAAAAAAGAGTTGAGGCATCGGAAGCATCACTACCACTCCTGCTGAAGAGCATGGGTGACTACATGGCTGTCACCGGCTCGCTAAGCAAGACCTCGCACCTACTGACGCTAAGTGATTTCGGGCAGCTCAATAGGCTTGTCCACAGACTTGAAGCAAGGATGAATGCTGGGATGAGTATGCTTATTTCACTCAAGTTTTTCGGACTCGAAAGCCTAAGCAGCGTCGGGTCGAAGGTTTTTACCTTGCTGGGTGAGGCTTTGGAGGCGGGAGTCAAGCCGACAGTAGCCGCAGGAATACTGAGCGAATACGTATCATCCGTCATCATGAACGACAGAAGACGTGGCCAGATAACCGCCTCACTAAAAACCCTCTCACTCCCGCTACAAGCAACCCTCGCGGCAATATTCGCCCTCCTCACAACTCTTCTCACAATACTCTCGCAGATATCCGCCATGCTGGCACCCCAGATTATGTTAATAAGACCAGTAAACCCCTATACCGCCGTAAACTTCTTCTACATAGTGATGGTTCTAACCGCAGCGATAACGGCCGTAAACATATACCTCTCCGACGGAGACACAATATACACCCTAACACTATATCTCGGAACAATACTGGTCATAAGCTCCGCAACCTACCTAGCCATGTCAACAGCCAGCGGGCAGCTACTTTCGTCGTTCGCAAGACTAACAAAAGGAATTTCAGGCCTCGTCCCAGGAGGTGGATAACTTGCAGCCGCTCAACACAATACTTTTCATAATTGTGGCGGTAGGGGTTACAATCCTGCACACCATCCTTATTATACTTGGGTCGAAAAGTCTCGCGCCCAGACATGCAGTCACAGCACCACGTGTTCAAACTCCTGCACTGACACTGCCAAGGCTCAGAAGCCCCGTCAGCCAACCTTCCGCAGAACGGGGCGAATACCTCAAACAAGTCCAAAAAATCGACGAAATACTGCGGAGCATAGAGGAAAGGCTCAAAACGCCGGAGCCCACCGACAAGAAACAGGACACGGAGAACAGACAGCCAACATCTTCGCCGGAATTAGATGCCGACTTGTCGGGGCTTAAAGACCTTCTTGAGCTGGCTAAGGAGTTACGAGAGGAGATGGCGAGGCTGGCTGGAAAACATGCAGTATAGCGTCATAAAAACATTAGAAGGAATTTTTTCCGTCTTTTTGACGAACATTGTCAGGTTAAGTGTGTAAAAACGCTATATACCGCTTTATGTGCGTGATAAACATGATGTTCACGGTACCCGTAGAGGAGCTCGAAAAATATTACAAAACCGTAAGGACGGAGAAAACCGGCATCGTTTTAAGGGTGCAGGCTCTGGCTGGCAGGGTTGTAAGGGACTGGCTGGACAGCCACGGATTCCTTGAGCTATTGCCGCCAATCATAGGTCCGGTTACAGACCCTGGAATTAGAGGCGCTAAACAGGTCTCCATAGACTACTATGGTAGGGAGTATAAGGTGATGAGCAGCGCCATCCTCTACAAGCAGATGCTTGCAACAGCCTTCGGGAAAATCTATTTCTTCTCACCGAACGTAAGGCTTGAACCACTGGAGGCAGCCACCACTGGCAGGCATTTGGCCGAGTTTGTCCAGATAGACATAGAGGAGGCGGATGTGGACTACAGGGCCGCCATGTCGACGGCCGAACAGCTGCTCTCCCACACCGTGAACACAGTCGCGAAAGAGGGGGCGCATCTGCTGGAGAAGCTGGGAAGAAAACTTCCAAACTTCACCCCACCATTCAAAAAAATAACCCATGCAGAGGCTGTTGAAATTCTTAGACAACACGGCGAAAACCTAAACCCATCCGCGGAAATACCCTGGCCTCAGGAGGAGAAGCTTTCAAAGATAATCGGAGAGCCCTTCTTCATAACCGACTACCCGAGGGGTGCACGCGGTTTCTACGACAGAGAAGACCCCGACAGACCCGGCATCCTCAAGGACTTTGACCTGCTTTACCCTGAAGGATATGGTGAGGCGGCCTCAGGAGCTGAAAGAGAGTACGAGTATAGCAAGGTTCTGGCACGGCTGAGAGAGAGCGGTGAAAACCCGGCCAAGTACGGCTGGTACCTCGAAATGCTCCGCGAGGGAATCAGACCAACCTCAGGCTTCGGCATAGGGGTCGAGCGGCTGACAAGATATCTCTGCGGCCTCCGTGCTATTTGGGAGGCTAGACCATATCCTAAGGTGCCGGGAGTATATTCGCCGTGAAAACATCTCCACTCTTAGGGCTGCTGCTAAACCTTATCAGAAAGCCGGGGACCCTTGGGTCAGCCGCAAAGTTCGCCGAGCAGTACCCGTTAGCGGATGTTTATTCAAGGGCTTCGAAGGGCCGTGCCGCTGTTTTCCCCCTAACCGAGCTCGACGAATTCGGTAAAGCACTTCTAGGCGCACCCATTTACAAGCCAGCTCCAACGAGACACGACACACTCGACAGTATTTTGGTCGTACCCCCGCTCTACACCCCGCTAAGGCTGAAGAAGATGGAGGAGCTGATGAGGGAGCCTGTTTTCTCCGATGTCGAGACCGAATGTTCTTTCGGCGGCTTCCGCTCAACAATGCCCATTGCGGTGGCCTCTATGGGTTCAACACCTGTATGGAACAAGGTCTCCCTAATGGTGTCAAGGGCTGCGGCGGAGGCGGGGATACCCATGGGGGTTGGGGAAAACGTCGCCACAGTCTGGGGATACTCTAAACGCGTCAAGCCTAGCCAGCCATGTTTTAAGGAAAGAGTCATGACATATCTCGAAAACCTTAAGGGACCGCATGGAGGGGTTTTCATACAGCAAAGCGTTGAAGACGCCTACGACGAGCTCTGGAACAGGGTGTATTCAGACCCCGACATAACGCCGTACATAGATGAGGGGAAGGTCGGTTTCGAGATTAAGCTCGGACAGGGTGCGAAGCCCGGTCTGGGTGGCGAGACGCTTGTGGACAGAGAAACGGCTTTGAGGCTGAGCCAGAAATACGCGTTCGACGCCGACCCACAAAAAGTCGTTAAACAGGTATACGAACGTCACTCTGCTCCCGGAACCTTTACTCCCGAAATACTCGGTAGTATGATCAGGCTGATGCATAACAACTACCCACGGGCAAGGGTGTGGGTGAAGATGGGGCCCTACAGGGACTTGGAAAAGGTTGCGGAGCTTTGTTCAGCGGAGAGGGCTGACCTCCTATGGGTTGACGGAAAAGAGGGCGGTACGGGACTGAGCCCCGTCGCAGCCTTGAAGGACCTTGGTCTCCCGCTTGTGGCATGCCTCGGAAGAATACTGAAGCTTAGACATCGGTTGAGCCTTGACTTTATTTGCTCCGGAAGGCTTGTGGACGGCGGAGACATTGTTAAAGTTCTTTGCTTCGGCTGTTCAGCTGCGGGTTTGGGCCGTCCATTCGTCGTCGCCGCATACAGCAACGGCGTTGAAGGTGTCAGAAACTACCTCGAGACTTTAAGGGTTGAGGTACAGCTGTTAACCTCCGCTGTGGGGAAGTATAGGGTTTCCGACCTCGGGCCCGAGGATATTGCGGCCACAGACCCGTCACTAGCTAGGGAGCTTGGTATAGACAGCGTCTACGGCTGAGAATTAGCAGCTAACATTATTATGTTGTAATGCTGCTCTGGTATCTTCCTTAAGCTACCCCTAAAATAAACGTACCATTTTTCTTTTCTGCTTATGAAGGAGAGTTTTTCTACAAGGTCCTCGACCTTGACCGGGTTTTGCCAGAGCCGCGCCGTGGCAAACCTTATGTAATGTGTCATCTTCTCCGATGGATGGCCCTTTGCGTACATACTTATCTCGATGTCCAACGGCTTTGGCGGTGTTGAAAAAGTCCCGTCACCCACAAAAAACCTGCCATCCCTCCCTGTTGTGTAGAAAACTGCCCATCCGCCTTCCGCCAGAGCCTTCATGTTAGCGTACCGTTTACTAATGAGCCAAAACCTACCACCCACCCTCTCCTTAGCGATGTCCAGAGCTGACACAACATCACCGTCCATGTAATGGTCCTTGACAACGAAAACCCAGTAGTGCATAGGTTAGTACCTGGTTCAGATTAAAATAAGCTTTTACAAAACCGTAACGGACTTTGCGAGGTTCCGCGGCTTGTCTGGGTCGTATCCTTTGAGGACAGCCATATGGTAAGCGAGGAGCTGGAAAGGGACTACGTAGGGTATGGGTGTGAGGAGTGGATGAGTCCTAGGAAGCCCTAGGTAAAAGTCGGCGAGATTTTTAAGCTCCGCGTCCTCTTTGTCACCAAAGATGATTGTGTAGGCACCACGTGCCTTCATCTCCATGACACTACCTATGTTGAGCTTCCTGTACTCGTCGGGGGGGATGACGAAAATCACGGGTGTGCCGTTCTCTACTACGCTAATGGGCCCGTGCTTGCTCTCCCCTGCTGGATACGCGATTACAGGCAAGTATGAGAGCTCCATCATCTTAAGCCTACCCTCGAAGGCGGTGCTTGTCGAAACACCCCTTCCAAGGACGAAAATAGCCTTAGAGTCATTCAGCACCTCAGCGAGGCCTTTAATCGAGGGACCCGTCGTCAACAAGACCTCTTCGGTAAGCTTCGGTATCCGGATGAGGTGTTCTTTGAACTCATCCATCTCGTACTGTGCAATCTTACCCCTCAGCCTGGAAAGTCTAAGGGCTACCTGTGCAAGGACCAGTACCTGAGAGGTGAAGGTTTTTGTGGCTGCAACCCCTATCTCGGGACCGCTGTTCTGAAGGACGTAGGCCCTAGAGATGCGGGTTAATGTCGAGCCGACAGTGTTTGTCAGACCTAGAATCGTGCATGCTCTCATGCGTGCAAACTCAAGGGCGTTGAGAACGTCGGCGGTCTCACCCGACTGGCTGACCGCAAGCACAACGGTGTCAGCACCCAGTGAGCCGCCGTAGTTTGGTATGAACTCTGAGGCAACTACTGGAAATGATGGCAGACGAGCTAGCTGTGCGAAGAGATATGATGCGGCAAGGCATGCGTTGTAGGATGTTCCAGCACCGAGTAAAAAGATTGTACGGCCTTTGTCGAGAAGTTCAGCGACCAAGTCAACGTATTGCATCTGTAAACGGAGGGAATTCCTGAGCGCCTCAGGCTGCTCAAATATTTCCTTTAAGGTGAAGTGTGGATGTCCCTGTTTTTCAGCCATCTCAATTGTTAGCTCAACCTCTTTAACAGGCCTGTAGACAGGCTCACCCGTGTCAAGCCTCATAATTTTGTAGCCTTCGCGAGTCAGCAAGACTACATCACCATCATGGAGAAATACCATTTTCCTCGTCATGTCCAGAAGGGCTGTTACGTCAGATGCAACCATGTTAAAGCCATCGCCAACCCCTATTATTAGCGGGGCCTCCCTCCTCGCCGCCAGCAAAATATCCGGATGACTAGATGACACCATCGCAACCGCATACGTCCCCTCAACCTTTTTCAACGCCTTCATTAATGCTTGTTCAACAGATTCCCCTGCGTCAAGGAATGACTGAACTAGGTGTGGTATAACTTCGGTGTCAGTTTTAGAGACAAAAACATGGTTAGCGTCCTCAAGCTCCTTTCTCAAAGCTAGAAAGTTCTCTAAAACACCATTGTGCACCACCGCCAATGTCCTTTTACAATCGGTGTGCGGGTGGGCGTTTGTCTGCGTAGGAGCACCGTGTGTGGCCCACCGGGTGTGGGCAACCCCCACTGTTCCTTTCATGGACTCGATGCCGAGACGGCTGGCTATCTCGTCAACCCGTCCGACATCCTTCCTTACCTCAAGCTTCCCACCGTATACTGTGGCCCAGCCCGCCGAATCATAACCCCTGTACTCAAGCCTCCTAAGGGCCCTTAGCAGTATGGGTGCAGCCTCAGAGCCGCCTATGTACCCGACTATACCGCACATATCCCAATACTGGGAATCCCAGTTAATAAAGACGGTTCAAAGGTTGATTAACCGGTAAAATTTATTCTGACTGGTTTGAAAACGGCTAAGCTTGTCCACGGCGATAAGCTGGTGGATGTTTTACTGGCGAACCCTACCTCAATAAAGGTGTTTTCCACTGAACACGCCTTCAAAATAGCTTCAGCGTTCACAGCACCCAACTACCCCGCAGATGTCGCAAAGAAGCTCGGTCTAAGCAAGCAGACCGTTGCTTACCACGTTGAACGAATGGTGAGGACAGGCTTTCTGACCCCGGCTGGGAGGAAGGAGGTTAAGGGCGGTACAGCCCAGCTTTATATGGTCCGTTCGAGCGGTCTGGCTTTTGTCCTGCGAGGAGCTAGGTGGAGGAAAACAACTACGCAGACATATATGCCGGAAAGGCTTAGGAGCTTTCTCAAACCCTATGTTTCTGGAAACCGTCTGGACGGCATTGTTGTTGTGGGTTCACCACATCCACACGGGCCGTTTCTATCTGTTGCAGCTGATGGCCACTATGGATTTCAGCTCGGCCTCTTCCTCGGCCGCTATGTAGAGATGCCTTCCGACTTCATGGTAAGACTGGATGTTGACGTCAAGTCCGAAAAACTCTTCACCGAGAACATGATCCTGCTTGGAGGGCCCGGGACAAACATCATAACAGCCATGGTGAACAACAGCCTGTCTATAAAATTCCCCGAAAATAACTACTGGGGAGGAGTCATAACGCCTCGGCAGACATACACCAGCGAGTTTGTAGGGATTGTTGCAAAAACGCCTAACCCATACAACCCTCAAAAAACTGTCATAACTCTTGCTGGGCCTAGGGCCGCTGGAACAAAGGCGGCGGTTGTGGCCCTTACGCAGAGATGGGAAGAACTGCTTTCGGAATATGACGACAGGGAGAAATGGGCAGCAGTTGTTCAGGGTTTAGACCTCGACGGTGATGGTAAAATAGACTCAGTAGAGGTTCTGGAAACCGCCTAGCTCGCTTAAAACCTTTTCCGCCCTAACGAGGTCTTCAGACCTATCTATGTCAGTCAAAAGTCTGGGGTCCACGTCTACCATGTATGCATCAACTTTTAGGAGAACACCCCTGGCTCCCACATCACCTTCCAGCGTGTAGAGCTGGTGTAGGATGCGGCGTGAAAACACGGCCGGGGTTGCAGGCATGCCGTTAACACTTGCAGAAACAGCGTCGTAGCGGCCTTCGGCAAACACCTCTAAAAGCTTCTTAACGATAGGTTTGGCAAAAGGCATGTCAGCCAGCACTACCACGAGCCCGTCTGAATCATACGGCGTCCAAGAAGCCGCAAGACGTATAGACCCACTAAGACCTCTGTGGGGAAATCGGTTGTGGAGTACTGAGTATCCTTGTGGCACGAGTTTCGCTTTCTCGTCCCCCATCTTGACAACAACCGCTTTGTAGTCGAGCATCTCTATGGAGTCGAGGGACCAAAGCAGCAAAGGCCTCCCCGCAATGCTTACCGACAGCTTATCACCCCTAAACCGCTTACCAAACCCGGAGGCCATAACGGCGCCAGCCAACTTCATACAGAACACCCAACACCACGTCTGTCCAAGGACATTGAGAGATAAATTTAAAACCTTTGACGTATATTCGAAATATAGGTGCATAATCTTGTACATGGCACGTGAAAGGGTTGAGGATTATCGTTCAAGGCTCCTAAACCTCGTCCAGGACCAGATTCGGCATGTCCTAGACCTGTTGCGGAAAACCCTGCTGATGCTGGAGGCGGCGAACAGGGATGAGGACTTGAAAAAGCTAGAGGAAATTTACAGCCAAGTGCTGAAGACAGATGAGGCTGAAAAAGAGGCTCGGAGACTTGTCGAGAAGGAAGTCTCAGAGATAGGGGCAATCCTCACAAACCGCGAAGACTTCATCAGGCTTGTTAACAGCATTGACAAGATCGCGGACACAGCGGAGGGTGTTGCCTTCAGGGTACTTGGGCTGGCTAAAGCACGCATGAAAATAAACAAGGATATACTTAACAGTATGTCGAAGCTTGGGGAAGTCGTGCTCCAAACTGTTACCAAGCTTCGGGAGGCATTGCTTGCGGTGACGCTCAACAGCGATACATTTATGCAGAAGACAAAGGAGACCGAGGACTCTGAGAGACAGGTCGACGAGCTCTACAGAAACCTTGACCTCGTCATTCTTCAGTCGGATATGAAGGTAGGCCAACTGCTACTGGTGCGGGAAATTGTCTCAATGTTGGAGGACATTGCCGACAGGGCCGAGGAGTCCGCTGAAACGCTTAGGGTGCTTTCCTTCGTTATACTATGACGGCTGTAGGAGAACTTCTTAGGGACAGCGTAGTTGTCTGGGATGTCGATGAGGGCTCTAAGCTCTATGCTGAAGGCTTTTACGGCAAACCACTTGGAACACCTAAACCAAAGGAGTTAAAGATTGACGCACCCCTAGTACTAGACCTCGTTGAAGCACTATACCTAATACGTACGGGCCGTTTGAAAGTTGTGTGGGAGGGTAGAGAGATAACCGATGCGGAATTTGAACAGCACGCCGAAAACATCGATGAAAACTTTCGGAAAAAATACAGAGTTTACAAGGACTTGAGGGAGAGAGGGTTTGTGGTGCTTCCAGGCATAAAGTTTGGGAGCGACTTTGCGGCCTACAGGCACGGCCCCGGAATAGACCACGCTCCCTTCATCATACAGGTTAAGGATGTTAAAGAACGCGTCTCAGCACTTGAGATAATAAGGTCAGGTAGGCTTGCAACATCTGTACGGAAACACTTCACAATCTCCATTCCACAGGATGAGTCTGTCGTCTACGCGTTATTCGAGTGGTGGAGGGCTTAGACAAGCCTTCTGTAAAGCACATGGAGAGTTTTCCCCACGCGTCTGATTTCTACCAATCCCTGCCCGGTTTTCTCGGCCCACGAGATCATGTCAACCTCTGTAGCTGGGTCGGAGGTTATTACGTGCAGGGTCTCGCCCTGCTTTATGTGCATCCGCATGTAATCCCCGACCTGAGTCAAAATGCTTTCACAGGTTTCCCCAAACACCTTTATCTCGTAATGGGGGACTATGTCCAAGCACAAAACGCCCCTCTCCCTGTTCTTCAACTCGTAAGCCTTCGATGCCTCCGCAGCTTCAACCAACTTAGAGGCCGGACCCTCAGCCGCAACCTCCACAATCCACCCATCTCCATAGGGGTCCTCTGAAACAACATCCGGATTGGACAGGGCGGCTGCATTGACCGCTGTGACCTTGCAGTCAAAAGGGGTCAAAAGCGCACCCTCCATCTTACTTGATACAAGTAACGCGAGTGATGTGTTTCGACGGATGAACGAACCCACAGATCTGCAGGTGATTCGGTTTAACCTACCGGAATAAAAAAGGAAAGGTTTTACCACGCCAACCCTGTAGGCCCGGTCGGCGGCGGGCTTTAACCAAATATCATGGTCAACACAGTAGAGCCTGTCGTCCGGATAGTCACATCCATCGGAGGTTTTTATCAAGTTTTTTCGATCGGGAAACGGACTAGGTTACCCCACTCTGTCCAGCTGCCGTCGTATACCTTCACGTCTTTGTATCCAAGCAGGTGTTTTAGCACAAACCAGGTTACACTAGCCCTTTCACCGATTCTGCAATAGGTCACGACCTTTTTGTCAGGCACTACACCTTTAGAGCTGTAGAGCTGTCTTAGCTCTTCGGCAGATTTGAATGTTCCATCCTCGCGGATGGCCTGCCCCCAAGGTATGTTGACTGCACCCGGTATATGGCCGCCGCGCTGGGCATGTTCGTTGGGATATTCGGGTGGCGCGGATATCTCACCGGTAAACTCTGCGGGAGACCTTACATCAACAAGAACTAGGCTTGGGTCTGCTATCTTCATCTTCAACAGATCTTCGAGAAACACCCTGTTTTCGTAGTTTACTTTCGGAATTTTGTAGGTTGCCGGCTTGACTGCTGGAACTTCTTTTGTGAGTTCTCCCCCGGAGTCTATCCATTTTTTGCGGCCGCCGTTGAGAAGCTGGACCTTCTGGTGCCCATACATCTCGAAAACCCAGAAGGCGAATGTGGCAAACCAGTTGTTGTAGTCGCCGTAGAGAATAACATGTGTGTCGTTGGAGATGCCGAGCCGCGACATCAGCTTCTCAAACTCCCCAGCGTCTATGATGTCCCTCACATCGGGCTTGTTCATGTCCTTCCTCCAGTCTATCAGGAGGGCTCCAGGTATGTGTCCCTGTTCATAGGCTAGCTTAGGGTCATAGTCTACCTCTATGATTGCTATCCCTGGTTTACCTAAGTTCTGCTTTACCCACTCAACGTTTGTTAAAACTTGCGGGTTTGCGTATGTCATGGTTTCAGGTACTTTTTTCCGTTATTTAACGGTTATTATAATTAGCTAATATTGGTAGAATATTACCCGTATTTGAATCTAACACCATGGCCACCCCACTCATGGCCGAACCTAACCATGCTTGGCGGTCCGATGACT
>Ga0197143_1001642_pt1 | contig 18438 bp, 22 predicted proteins | sample GBS70_MetaG_FD_148603 | JGI IMG/M metagenome (GOLD analysis project Ga0197143, IMG submission 148603) | Sediment microbial communities from Great Boiling Springs, Gerlach, Nevada, United States - GBS 70_MetaG | ecosystem: Environmental > Aquatic > Thermal springs > Hot (42-90C) > Sediment...
TTCCCTCACGTGGCTCGGCAATCTCCGCGGCCTCACGCTCATACTTCATCATTGTTTCCATTACTTCCCTCCTAAGTCTCTCCCATTCCTCGACGTTCAGAACATCCTTTGCCCTATCTATCATCTCTTGTATTGCCTCACCTCTGCGGGGCTCCAGCCCATACCTTCTGATAATCTGCGCAACCATTTCGAGTGCTTCCCTAAGCTTGTGGTTGAAATTGAGTAGTGTTCCGTCGAGGTCCATTACTATGATCGTCGAATTGGTGGCAGCTCCGTTCAAAACCACTCACAAAAAACTATCCATAATAGGCAGGTGATAAGTTTGTCATATGTGCGTCCGGTTGCTATAGTTGGAGTTGGTCAGTCAAGGTTTGGTCGGGTCCCAGATTTGACGCTTAACGAGCTGGCTTGGCAGGCTGTTAAACAGGCTTTGAAAGATGCGGGAATAACTCAGAAAGACGTCCAGATGGTTTCCTTCGCAAACGTAGGGGGGTGGAGCGCCGAACCTCTTCCCGCGATTTCTGTCAACGAATACTCGGGTCTATCGGGTGTCGGAACTTACAGGATTGAGGCTGCATGTGCCTCCGGCTCAGCGGCTTTGACGACCGCGTACAACATCATCGCTTCCGGCTCCGCTGACGTGGCCTTGGTGGTCGGGGTTGAGCGGATGAACGAGTCCCTCACACCTACGGTCGTCGAGCTTATCGGCCGAGCGGGAAACTATTTCTGGGAATTCAGCCAATTCGGCCTAACTTTTCCAGGATACTACGCGCTTTATGCAACAGCCTACATGAACGAGTACGGAGCGAGGGAGGAGGATCTTGCGGCTGTTTCCGTCAAAAACCACTACTATGGTAGCTTTAACCCCTACGCAGCCTTCCAAAAACGCATAACGGTCGAGGACGTTCTAAGAAGTAAGTATGTGGCATGGCCGTTAAAGCTGTATGACTGCAGCCCAGTGACCGACGGAGCCGCCGCCGTCGTGTTGGCCTCCGCCGAGGTTGCGAAGAAACTAACCGATACACCCATCTGGATAAAAGGCATAGGATATGCCTCAGACACCTCGAACCTTAGTAAAAGGCCCTCCTTTCTAAACTTAGAGGCCGCACGCCGTGCTGCGCAGGAAGCCTATCGGAAAGCAGGAATCGACCCCTCCAAGCCACACAAACAGCTTGACGTGGCCGAGGTCCATGACTGCTTCACCATAGCCGAGGTAATCGCCTACGAGGATCTTGGCTTTGCGAGGCCGGGTGCGGGGTATATGCTGGCCCGGGAGGGGGAGACCTACAAGGGTGGTTTGGTTCCCGTCAACCTGGACGGCGGGCTGAAGGCAAAAGGCCATCCTATAGCTGCTACAGGTGTGAGCATGGCGGGCGAGATAGCTAAGCAGTTACGGCAGCAGAATCCGAAGGACAGGCAGGCCGACATAGTTCACGGTGTCGGGCTTGCACACAACGTCGGCGGAACAGGGCATTACGCCTACGTCACGGTCTACAGTCTCGAGAAAGGTGGTTGACATGAGTATAGCCCGTGAGGAGCTTGAAAAAATGGTCAAAACATGGCTTGAGACGGTCGAGCAGATAACAAAGTCAGAGGGGCTGCCGGTAATCCCAGACGAAAAGACCGGCGACCCTCTATGGGTCGATGTCCGCGAGTTGCGGCTGAAATATCTGATCCCGATTAAACGTGTAAAGAAATTTTTCGACGGCCTCAAAGAGGGAAAGGTCTACGCCACTAGATGTCCAGTTAAAAAAGCATACTTTTTCCCTCCGCAGGCTGACTGTCCGTATTGTATGGACGAGAACCTTGAGTGGGTGGAGATTAAGGGATATGGAAAACTCCTTACCTATACCGTGATTAACGTGAAGCCTACTAGCTATCTACACTACCCCGACTACGTCGTCGCGGTTGCAAGGATGGAGGAAGGGTTTAACATTCTATGCTGGATGGCCGCCGACGACCCCGCAAAGCTTAAGGTGGGAATGGATGTTAGGCTCGTTGTAAAGCCCAGGGAGCCTGAAGGCTTTCTAACATTTTACCTGGAGCCGGGTTAGACAGCCCTACGCGTGGCCGAGACAATTGAGAGAATATCTCTATCTTTGAGTTTGTAGTCTCCCGGCAGCCTGAGCCCTGTTCTTACGTCGATGGCGTAGAGAAGGCCTTTCTCAAGCTCCGAGTGTATTGTGCGGGCTAGGTCCCGTACCGTGGAATTCGGAGGCATAAGATATGCGTCCGGGAGGACGTTTCCACTGCGGTCCGAGAGCTTGGCGGGGTCGGATACAGGATAGACAACACCCATGCCGAGAAGCTTGAAGACGACCACGTTTATGGCGAACTGGACACCTGTACGCATGTACTCGCCCAATACACGTGACTCAATGAACTCGAGAGCCTTCTTCTGCTCCGGCGTCAGCTTCTCCTCGTTAATTATTCTGAACTCCTCCATTCCCGGGATGTACTTAATGTAGCCCTTCTGGACAGCCCGCCTTAGGGCAAGCTCTGCCTCGGCGCTTGCCGGAACTACGATGTAGTTTGTCAGGTTTTCACGCAGGGTCTCAAAGTTTGAGGCCGCGGTCTCAAGGTCCATCTTGTTCGCGAGCACCACCATCGGCTTTGCTACACTTAGAAGTGTTTCCGCAAACTTTTTATCGTCAAGCATTGTCCAGTTTTCAAAATCCTTCTTATCAAGCCCCGACAGCCCCAATGCCGTAGCAACATTTGCGGCCGAGATTTTAACACCCCTCAGCACATCCTCCATGGCCTCGGGGAGAGATTTGCCCGCCTTCAGGTTCCTGATTATTTTTTCATCCTGCCTGTCTATAAGCCTCATCAACCACATGACAAGCTCTTCCTGTATGTCGTAAAAATCCGCGAGAGGATTTCCAACACCCATATCTGTTATCCTACCCTCCTCGTCGACGCTTCCGGAAGCATCAACCACGTGTATAAGTGCATCAGCCTGCGCGGCGACCGATAGAAACTGATTACCCAAGCCTTTACCCGCCCAAGCGCCTTTAATCAAGCCTGGGAGGTCGATTATCTCGACGGGTATGTGGCGGTATCCTTCTACGCAGAGTGAGTTACGTGGGTTGTCTTGGACGTTGAACTCACGGCAGACGCATGGTGTTATCGTGTGGGTTGTCCCGTAGTTGGGCTGCTTTGTCGTGAAAGGGTATGTGGAGACTTCGGCGTACTGCAGCGTGGCGGCGTTGAAGAAAGTTGTCTTACCCGTGTTTGTTTTACCTATTAAACCGATCCGGACAGGCATCTCAGCCCGACCTCTATAGGTAAAACAGCGTAAAAAAACTTTATCATCACACCAGCCTGTCGTATTTCTTCAAAACACGTGGTAGATGGTTGAGGAGGTCTTCAGGGGTTATGTGAAGCCCTTTCTCATCAGCGGCAGCGACGCCAGCTAAACCATTTGCAACCGCAGCGCCGACAGCTGCGGACATTGGTGTAGTACCTTTCGCCAAAAAGCCCGCTACAACCCCCGTCAACACATCGCCCGTGCCCCCCACAGTCATGGCTGCCGCAATGGGGGGTTTTCTGTTTATAACTGTCTCAACACCGTTTGAAATAATGTCAACGACACCTTTCAGAAGTGTTACAACCCTGTGTCTTCCGCTGACATCTGCTACATTCTTCACTCTATCCTCAAGGCCTGACCCCGGGTCGATGCCGAACAGTCGCTTAAACTCACCAGCATGAGGTGTTAGAGCACACCTACTCCCTGAAACATGCATCAGGATGTCTGGAATTAAAGCCGTGGCGTCAAGCACCAGCGGGATGTTGCGTTCAACAAGGATGTCCACAAGCTTAAGCAACCCTTTCTCACAGCCTTTAGCAAGTCCAGGCCCTATGGCTGCGGCTGTAACATTATCCAAAACATTGTACAACCTGTCCACAGACTTTGAAGTCAGCTTAAAGTCCGGCAGCGGTAGAACTATCAGTGAGGGTGAGAGGGCCCTTACAGCTGTTGAGATTTTATCGGGAACCGCTGTATAGACTAGGTCGACGCCCGTCCTTAAGGCTGCAATCGAGACAAGGAATGGGGCCCCATGGTAAAGCCAGCTTCCACCCACAACTAATACAACGCCGTTCTCACCCTTCCTCGACGAGATTTTTCGCGGTAGACATGCCTGAGCCAAGTCCACCTCCGGAGAGGCCTCCCTGTATGACAAGTCCGCGATTTAAAACGGCTTGGAGCTGTTAAAAAGGCTGCTGGAGGATATTTATTTCTGCCCCAAATCCATGTTGCCTGATGCAGGTTCTTGGCGGCTCGGTCTACGCCGTCATGACGGCCGTTAGGTTAGTTGGGCAAGGGCATACCGTCAGGCTAGTACCCGACCGTAAAAGGGTGGGGGTTTTCCCTCAAGCCTTGCTGCCTGAAGAATTCTTCAGAGCCACCGGTGTTAAGCCGGAGCCTCTGTCTGAGGCTGTATATGACGAGGCGATTGTCAACCAGGATGTTGTCAAGCTTCCGACAAGGGTTTACTTGGTTAGAACGACGCCCGTGTTGGAGAAAGCCCTCGCGGTTAACGGAATCACCCTATCAAGCGAGCGGGTAACGAAGGCAGCGGATGCCGTGGACTGCCGTCCACAGCGATGGGAGCGCTTCAAGCTGATACAGATACTTTCGGCTAACAAACAACGCGACACAAACACGCTGTGGATAAGCTTCCAAAAAGGCCAGTATGTTAAGGTCATGGCCAATGGGGGAAGGACTTCGTTAGCATACTTCTACACCCACGCCGATATCAGGCCGATGCGGAATACAATTGCGATGGCTGAGATTTTCTTCTACTATAGAACACCCAAACCAAGGCCTGTCGTATGCTGGCTGGGGCAAGACGTTGCCGAGGCCGCTGCAGGCGAGGCCCTAGAGTCTGCGTTAAACACAGCTGCACCCGTCGATGTAGAATTTTGTTTAACCGGTATAGCGCGGCTCCAGTCAAGCTAACGGATAAACGCGCAGGCCAACTGGGTGTCACCAATCCTTAAGGCCCACCGCGTCAAGTTTTTATCCACCCTATCACGTAAGTAAAATCACCGAAGGAGGCGGTGACTATGGTCGAAGACTCTGTTGTCCTCGTTGGAAAGAAGCCGACGATGAACTACGTGCTGGCGACGACTCTCCCACTGGCTGAGGGTAAGCGTGTTGTGCTGAAGGCGCGTGGAAGAGCTATAGCGAAGGCTGTGGATGTGGCGGAAGTTGTTAGGAGAAGGTTTGTCCAAAACGCTGTAGTGGAGAAGGTGAACATAGGCACCGAGGAGGGGAGAGTCGGAAACGACGGCCGGCAGAGAAACGTCAGCACAATAGAAATCATTCTGTCACAGCCAAAGACCTCGAAAAAGTAGGCATAGGGCCCGGTAAAGGCCGGGACCACCCAACCTTTTTATAGACGGCCAAACATGCATAATCGGTAATAGTTGTCTGTTGACCGATTGGTGTCTCGATGGACATGGGTAACCTGTCCGCGTTGCGGAAAGACAACCGTTTCGGGGAAATATTGTATGGTGTGTGGAGCTACACTAGCCCAAGTAGAGGTGAAGCCGGCCATGTCTCACCCCTACAGCTTCAGCTTCAACGTCCTGTTCTTGGGTGACGACGGTGTTGGGAAAACATCTCTTATCAAACGGCTTGCCTATGGGGGCTTAGATTCCGTGGAGGATTTGGAGAGAGGTGTGGAGAAAACTTTCGAGTTTGACGAGTTATCCTTGACTTTAGCGATGAGTGAGAGAGCTTATGAAGTATCAAGGATAGAGGGGTCCTATGATTTGGCTGTTGTCGTGTTTGACCTATCTCGGCGCAACACCTTCCTCAAAACTCTTCGCTACGCCCGTCTAGTCAACGAGACAAGCCCGAGACCCCAACTTCTAATCGTTGGAAACAAGAGGGACTTGTTCCCGCGGTCAGTCAACTACTCCGAGTCGCTTAAAACGGCCGCGGAGCTAGGGGCTGACTACGTTGAGACGTCGGCATTAACAGGTGAGGGGCTGAAAAAACTGCAGGTAAAAATACTTAAGCGGCTTATTTCACGGCAGTTGGAGAGATTTAAAGAGATGATTACATGATGGAGGCAAAAGATTCGATAACCAAGCGTGAAAGTGTGAGAACTTTAATGAGATACATAATGGAGCATCGAGTTGAGAGCTTTGAACCGGTTGCCACGGACGTGGGCTATAGCTATCCCGAGACCGAGAAGGTGTTAGGAACAGATTCGGTGGACACGTCGTTTGTTTTGGAGGCCTTGGCTGAGATGGGGATTTTTGAGAGGCAGCTCCTCGAGTCCACGCTGTCGTGTCCTGAATGCGGCGCGTTCCATCACTCACTCAAACCTGTATGCCCTACATGCAGCTCTGGAAGACTTCTTCGTGGAAACGTCGTAGAACACCTGATTTGCGGTTATGTGGACTTCGAGTCCGAGTTCTCCAAAAAAGGATACAAATGTCCTAAATGCGATAAAGAGCTCAAGGCCATAGGCGTTGACTACCGGCGTGCAGGAATATTCTACAAATGCGTTTCCTGTGGCAGAGTATCCGCTATACCTGTTAAGCGTTACATATGTGGGAAATGTATGAGGGCAAGCATCGAGGAGGAGCTTGTCCTCAAGCCTGGGTACAAGTACGTGGTCAACCATGAAGCTTTGTCGACTTTGTTAGGCCAGTTCATCGACCTGGCCGCGCTCACAAACTATTTTGAGAGCCGGGGATACTCGGCTGTCTCGCCCGCCTACCTACCCGGTTCCTCGGGCATACTACACGAATTCACGTTATACCTGAACAGGCCGGGCTATCCGCCCAGCCGAGGCGTTGTTGCAGATGTCGTGCGGATGGTTGACGCGGCCAAGATATACGAGCTTTTTACCAAAAACTTCGACGTCAAAGGAGGGGCCGCGGTTCTGATGGTAATAGGCAGGGTTGATGATAAACTACGACGTATAGCACAGACATTCTCAATACAACTTTTCGAAGCGGGTTCTGTTGAGGAGCTGTTTGAGAAGGTGAAAAAACCGATTGAGGAGATTTTGAAAGAGATGCACATGAGGGAGCACGCGAAAGTGGTTGAAAAACTTGAGAGGCTTTTAAAGAAACTTGACGCTGAGGAAGCTTCGGCCGACCAAGATTAGTTGTAGAGGTTAAATCCCGCTTAACATATGGGCATTTGTGACTGAGCGTTTTCGGACTCTACTACTGGCGCCGGCCCTAGTTTGTCTGGCCACCGGCCTCTACGGTGGTCTAACGAGAATGGGTTTCTTTAAACCCCTCTTTCAAGAGCCCATGCTTCACCACGGCGGTTTGATGGTTGTAGGTTTTCTTGCTTCACTGATAGCTTTGGAGCGCTATTTTGGAGGCGGTTCTTGGGTTGCAGCGTTATCAAGCCTCTGCTTCAGCCTTGGCGGCGTAGCCCTTTTATTCAACGGGATGGCTGTGAACAAAGTCCTGTGGGCTGCCGGCAGCGTTTCTTTCCTCTCATGGGCGTTCCTCAACCAGTACCGCTTCCGCACACACTTCTCCACAATCTTCTTCACAGCATCCGCGGCATTCATCGGGGCCGGGATATATTTCTACATCCAAAACAGCCCAATCTTATTCCACAGCTACGCCTACACCGCCTTCCTAACTACATTCATTGCTGGAGAAAGAATGGATATGCTGAAAATATCTAACGCGCCGAGGAAGGCCTACCTCCTCGCTGCAGCGAGCATACCCCTAGCGGCTGGCGCCATATTAACTGCTGAAAAATTGTTGATGGCTTCGGTTTTTGCCATAGTTCTCCTGACCGCCGCACGCAGAGATGTTGCACTACGGTTCGTCAGGAAAAGGGGGTTCAGTAGATATCTCGGGTTCGGGCTGGCTACAGCCTATTCATGGCTTGGTCTTGCATCTGTGCTGTGGCTCTACACCAATTCTTTTGACACATTGATACATGTAATATTCCTCGGATTTGCTGCAACAATGATATTCACACATGCTCCAATAATCCTGCCCGCGATACTACGCACCCCCCACTTCTACAGCCCACACCTCTACATCCCGTTTACCATGCTCCAGGCCTCGACCGTTTTAAGGCTGGCGGCGGGGGCCTCATACAACCTAAGTCTGTGGTCTCTGTCGGGTTGGATGACAGTTATTTCTGTGCTGACTTTCGCCGTGGTTGCTTTAACGAACATATTGTCGAGCAAGAAATTAATATAGTCCACAGCCTCGGGGTTTTCCCGGTTGAGTTACAACGGCTACCGGCTTGTCCTGCTTCTGGGCATCATAAGCATGTTGGGCGATTTCGTCTACGAGGGCGGCAGGTCTGTGCTGCCGGACTATATGCGGCAGCTGGGCCTTGACGCCATTGCTGTAGGCTCGGCGCTGGGTTTCGCCGAGTTCATGGGCTGGGTGTCGAGACCGATTGGGGGGTTTATCGCCGACAGAACGGGCAGATACGACCTCATAGTCAAGCTCGGCTACGGTGGGCTGATAGTCATACCCTTAATGGCCCTCACACCTTGGGTGCTGCCGATTATTTTGCTTGCTGTGGCTGAACGTGTCTTAAGGGGGTTAAGGATTCCGGCGCGAGACGCAATGCTCGCCCGACGCAGAGGCGATGTGGGGCTTGGGACGGCCTTCGGCATACACGAGCTCCTTGACCAGGTCGGAGCAACCCTAGGTCCTCTGCTCGCAATAGTTGTTCTGTCTACTTTACACTCGATTGAGGCAGTTTTCCTAGCGATGACGATACCATACGTCATGCTACTAGCCTCCATAACAAGGCTACCGAAACATGTTGAACACGCAGAGGCCTCTTACAATCTTAAACCTTCGAGGAGAATCTTGCTCTACTCAGTGGTCGTCGGCTTGAACTCTGCAGGCCTTCTGCCGGCCTCCCTCGTGCTCTACATGGTCTCGGTGGAGACGGGGGCTGGTTCATGGCTTGTACCCGCGGCATACACCTTGGCGATGGTTATTGACGCCGCCACAGGTTTAGCTATGGGGAAAGCCTTCGACAGGTGGGGTGGAGTTGTTGTGGCCGCAGGAATTGGAGTGTCTTTTCTACCGGCCCTTTTAGTCAACACACCCATACCTTTGCTGATGCTCTGTGCGTCGTTGGTTGGTGTGGCTGTTGGTGCGCAGGAGACTGTGTTCAGGGCTTTGGTTGCGCAGCTGGCTGAGCGGGATGGTCTCGGCAGCTCATATGCCTACTATGGTTTAGCCTTGGGGGCGGGAGCCGCTGTTGCAGGCACCGTTTACGGATACATGATAGAGTCGGGGACGCCCACAGTATTTGTCGCAGCCTACGCCGCCATGCTACAGCTAACGGCCGGCATTATGTTAATGAATTTGTTAAAGCGATTAGGGAATTGACACCTCTCCTCAAAATACTAAAGTAATGGGGAGATTACCGATATGTAAAATGGTGAGCTTAGAAGAGGTTTACGCAGCTAGGAAAGTCATCAGCAAATACCTGAAGCCCACACCGCTTGTTTATTCCCGCACCCTCTCCCGTGAACTGGAGTCAGATGTCTATGTTAAGCTTGAGAACCTCAACCCAACCCATTCCTTCAAAGTCCGTGGAGGGGTATACTACATGTCTATGATGCATGACAAGGCGAGGGGTTTCATCACGGCCTCCATGGGAAACCACGCGCAGTCGATGGCGTATGCCGGCGGCCTCTACGGGGCTGATGTAAAGGTTGTCATGCCCGACTGGGTCTCGCCCGTCAAAAAACAGGCCGTGAAGGAGTTTGGGGCTGACGTCATAACTTATGGTGCATACTATGATGAATCGGCTGCCTACGCGAAAAAGCTTGCCGATGAGCAGGGACTCGTCTACGTAGACCCCATTAATGAGAGACGCCTATACCCCGGCGTCGCAACTATGCACCTCGAGGTCGTCGAAGAACTTCCGGATGTCCAGCTCGTGATCAACCCTTTAGGCGGCGGGTCGGGAGCCATTGGCGCGGTCACAGTCTACAAGACTATAAAGCCGTCAACCAGGGTATTCGCCGTCCAGGCAGAGGGGGCCCCAGCCTTCTACGAGTCATACATGCAGGGAAAGCTTGTCTCAACCGAGGGCGTTAAAACAAGAGCCGAGGGCCTGGCGGTTGCGAAGGCCTACAAGACACCTCTTGAGCTGCTTAGGGGGAGGCTTGACGGCGTGGTGCTTGTCTCGGACGAGGAGATGGAGAGGGCTGTTGCGAAGCTTTTCTACGCTGTCAGGCAGGTTGCGGAGCTGGCGGGGGCGGCCTCAACCGCGGCCGCATATAAGCTGGGCTTCAAGGATGTCAAGACCGTCGTAATGTTGACAGGCTCTAACATCCAGCCTAGCCAGCTCGCCGAAATCCTCTCAAAACATACATAACCACATTAGGAACGGTTAGACAACAGGATGCCTAGCATCAGTACAAACAAGCTCGGGAAGGGGGTTTTAAGTTGTTAAAGCCAAGGAGAACACCAGCCATCTATCTAAGCTTGAGCTAAATAGTGGTTTACGCATGCACATAGCGGGCAGTACCATGGGAAAGCGGAAAATAGTCTCGGAGCCTGACGAGCTCGACCAGATGGTTGAGCCCGGGCCGGGCGATGTCTACGGCGTGGTAAGCAAAATGTATGGATATGACAGGCTATTGGTGGACTGCGCTGACGGTAAGCAGAGAATCTGCAGAATTAGAGGTCAGCTTAAGAGAAGGATCTGGATTAAGGAGGGGGATTTGGTCCTCGTTTCGCCGTGGGATTTCCAGCGAGATACCAGGGGCGATGTCTGGTGGAGATTTACACACAACCAGGCTCTTGAGCTGGCCAAGAAAGGCGTCATACCTGATTTTCTCAAGGCAAAGCTGGAGGCCTCTTAGCCGGCTTCAACCAATCTGGTTATAACACCTATACCCTTCGTCTTGCCTTCCCGGAAAACAAACCTGTCACCGGGCTGAACGTAGTATGGCCTGTACTTGAAACGCATCTCAACCTTGCCCGTCTCACCTGCCTTAAGATAATTTCTGTCAATCATGTGAAGCTTCACGGTGGAGGCGATGGTGTGACAGTGTAATATAGGCTCATACCCCTCCCCGATGCGTGTTGGATGCGACAGGACAGTTATCTCCGCCTCAAAGCCCCACACCTTAACAGGTTTGAGTTCAGGGTCACACAATATCATTCCACGGTGCAAGAGGTTTGAGTTAACCCCTCTGACAGCAACGCCCACAATATATCCTGGTGTGGCTTCTGAAAGTCTTGTATAGTGCATCTCTATGCTTCTGGCCTTGACGGGTATGAACTGGCCTTTCGCAGTGGGGCCGATGAGAAGCTCCGACCCAGGCACTAACCTTCCCTGTCTCACCGTTCCCGATATGACGCTTCCAACACCCTCGACGTTGTATATTCTGTCTATGTATAGTAGAAACGGCAGGTCTGTCCTCTTCTCTCTGACCGGCAGGCTCCTCAGCATGCTGTAGATAAGGTCGTATCCGGCCCTGGTTACGGCCGAAGTCCTGAAGACAGGCACAACCACAGAGAGCTTATCGGCCACAAGGTCAATATCCTCTCTCGACCTGATTGGAAACGGAACACGTCCAACTCTTTTCAGCAACAACCCAATCTCTGACTCTACGGCCTCCACGCGCTCAGGCCCTACTCTATCGATTTTCGTTATACATGTTATAACCGGCAGCCCCATGGCCAACATTATGCCGAGGTGTTCACGGGTTATGTGGGTTGGGCCGTCGTCCGCAGCAACAACCAGTATTCCGTAGTCTATCTCCTGACCCAGCAAACCCCTGATGGTGGTTCTAAGCCACGGCTCGTGCCCGACGGTGTCGACAAAGCTCACAAGTCTATCGGACTCTCTAAGCACCCTGATTCTCTCATTCCTGTCCAAAGGGTTCTTCTGAAAAACAGGCTCTGATGACTTGAAGCCAAGAACGGCGAAATGAATGTCGGCTGAAAGATTACGCTCAACCTCGTGCGGCAGGGTGTCCAGATACAGCCATTTTCTTCCATCATCATGCTCCCCGGTAATTAGGCAGGCCAGAAACGTTGACTTGCCGTGGTTGACGTGTCCGGCCACAGACACCACCAGATGGTTTTTGCTGGGCTCCGAGCCTGTAGAAATTAGGACACGTGCTATTACCCCTCCGTTTTCAGGGTATCTCTCAACCCTCGTTACAGCTGCACCGCATTCGGCGGCAACCTGTCTGATAACCTCGAGGCTTTCCTCCAGCTCGATTTCCTGTAGCCCGACTGCTGTGCCATCATCTCTTACCCCGAGGACGTAGACAGCGACCCCATTACCCTGCTCCAGCCTGTGTTTCATCTGGCTGGCGAGCTTTTGTCTCTTCTCCTCCTTGAGATGGATTTCGGGGATAAGTCTTTCCTTAAACTCTATGTGTCTTGTCTCCGACTTGGGGATTGAGAACCGTTTCGAAGACATATTAACCGGGCCTACTGCTGCAAACACCAACTATGACATAACAATCAACGAGACGACAGATGTGATATACTCCATCTTCTTAACACGGGTGTTAACCACCTGTTTTAATTCCTCCATCGACCCCGTCTCTATTTTTACAACGGTATCATAAACTCCGTAAACACGCTGGGCCTCCTTCACCTCCTTGATACCCCTCAATAAGCTTAAAACCTCCTCCTCACGACCCGGCTTAACGTTTAACAGTAGGAACGCGATCGGCATAATAGCCCTATGGAAATACTTAACACAGCGATATAAATACTACTTGAAGCTGTAGCCGCAGAAAAAGCAGACCGCGGCTCCAACCTCGTTAAGGGCGTGGCAGCTGGGGCAGTGGAAAGATGTGACCAGTTTCATCTCCTCCTTCCTCCGAGGCGGCTCCCTTACTGGCTCAGGCATCACCACCAATGTTTCAACCCTTACGATGTTTGGGTGGCGGCCCACAGCCTCGTAAACAAGACGTGAAAGCTCCTTCAAGCTGTCAGCTGTCATGAAAAGAACAGCGTCATATCTGCCGAATACGCTATGGGCCATCTTAACACCCGGCAGGCTCCGGGACGCCACAACCTCGTGCGATGTGCCAGGCGCTGTCTGGACAAGAACATAGGCCATAACACGTGTCACACGCTATCACCGCTGACCAAAACAATGCATGTCTCGGTTCTAATGACATTCGGTATCTTCTCGATCACCCTGTAGATAAGTTGCGAAAGCTCCTCGAGGTCACGTACCTCAACCGTTATTATGGCATCATATCTTCCGAAAACCGAGTCAGCCGCGACAACACCGCTCAACCCCTTAGCCGCTTTAAGATATGCCGTCACCTCCTCGGAGGTTCCGGGCTTTGTGGAGACTAGAACATATGCTTTGACCAAGACATCTCACACGTCGAAGTACAGATAGAACTCGTACGGGTGTGGCTTTGTGCTTACGTCAATGAATTGCTTCATCTGAAGCTCCGTCATGGTTTCTATCAAGTCTGCCGGTATGACTGGTTCAAGGAACTCTCTATCGCTTAACAGCTCCTCTACGGCCTCGCGCAAGCTTCCAGGCAGCTCCCGAATACCCAGCTGCCGCCTCCGCTCCGGTGTGAGCTTGTAGATGTCTTCGTTCACAGGGTCCCCCGGGTCTATTTTCCTTCTGATGCCGTCCGCACCAGCCGCGGCCATCGCGGCGAAGCAAAGGTAGGGGTTTGCCGAGGTGTCGGGTGTCCTGAACTCAATCCTCTTGCTCTTCATCCCACGCCTACCCCTGTAGTACACAGGGACCCTGACGTTGGCGGACCTGTTGGCCCTGCTCCATGCGATGAAGACAGGGGCCTCATATCCGGGGACGAGTCTGCGGTACGAGTTGGTTGTCGGGTTGGTAATTGCTGCTAGGGCCCTGCTGTGCTCAAGCAGCCCTCCTATAAAGTAGCGTCCAGTCTGGCTCAGCTCGGCGTATTCATCGTTTTCGTCATAGAATAGGTTTACGCCGTCTTTCCAGAGGCTGACGTGTACATGCATGCCCGAGGCGTTGTCTCCGAAGATAGGTTTAGGCATGAATGTGGCTACTTTACCCATTTGTGTTGCAACGTTGCGGCACACGTATTTGTATGTCTGTGCCTTGTCAGCCATCTTTGTCAAGGAGTCGAACCTCATGTCTATTTCGCACTGCCCCGCTGTCGCGACCTCATGGTGGTGGGCGTCTACTTCGATTCCAAAGTAGTCGGTCAGCAGTCTGCAGACCTCGCTTCTGTACTCCATTAGTGTGTCCTGCGGAGGGGCGGGGTAGTAACCCTCCTTAAATCTTATAGGAAGTGAAGTACCGTCATGGTTCCACGCGGCCTCGCTTGACTCAATCTTATAGCTAACCCCAGCGTACGGCGAAGTCACATCCCAGTGAACTTTGTCGAAGACGAAGAACTCTATCTCAGGCCCCCAGTACGACACATCGTAGCCCAGGGTCCTCAGGTATTCTTCAGCCCTCTGCGCAGCGTAGCGTGGGTCTCTGCTAAACCTCCCACCGCCGAACCCTTTGTAAACGTCGCAGATCATCCGCGCCGTCTTCTTCCCCTCTAGGCTCCACGGGATTATGGCGAATGTTGTGGGGTCAGGTCTGAGCAGCATGTCCGATTCATGTATCTCCGCAAACCCCCGTATGGATGAGCCGTCAAGCTTTGCAACCCCCTCCGTGAAAGTGTTGTCGTCAACGTATTTTGTGCTAATTGTTATGTGGTGCAGCTTTCCCGGCACGTCCGTCAGCTGTAGGTCGACAAACTTGACGCCCTGCCTCTGAATTGCTTCAAGCACTTCATCCCTTGTGTACGACCAATGCCTCACCATCTCCTCCATTTTCCCAACCTCATCAACAAGTTTCTTATTGCTAAACAGCCAATATTTAATTGTTTCACATGTCAGAAAAACATCAAAAAACGGATTAAATCGGCAAAATTACATACTCAATAAACCCCATCAATGATATGTGAAAATATTTTAACCAGCCAATTCATCCCGAAAACAATGATAGCTAGAGCGCTTGCTTTGGTTCTTGTTTTGACCGCTATCCAGCTTGCGCAAGGCATTGCGATGAGGTTTGAGATTGCACCAGCAGATCTGGCCAGACCGACCCATATTGGATTAGGCGTTTTGACAGCTTTGGTCGTTTTGGGGCTAGTACGCTCAATGAGGCAACAGAAGCATCCTGCTGCAGGGGACACAACCTTTCTTCTGGCATTACTTGTGTTCCAAGGTTTGACGGGCCTATTCATTCTGGCCGAGGTGGAGGCATTGGCTTTAATCCATCTAGTCCTCTCATTTTTCGTAGTTGCCTCGGCAGCCGCAAACTTAATTCTATCATATATCAGCCAGACCTGAAAACGTCATTTCATGAAAAGGAAGATTGCGACGGCGGTTAATACTGCGAGTAAGTGGGCCGCTGTGCATAGAATGCAAACAGCGTTAATTAAGACAAGTTCAACATAGACCAGCACGGCGACACCCAGCAGGCCGACGACGGTCCAGCCTTTCATGAAGACGGTTATTTTCCTTCTATCAACTGCAAGAAAGGCCGCAGTCGACATTGCTGCAAACCACACGGCGCCGTATAGAGATGTCGGTATTCCAGCTATTTTTGCGTAGGGGCTTGAAAGCACCCTGTCGCAGGAGATGAAGGATGTTATGTCACAGAACTCAGGTGTTGGGACGAGGGTTAAGTAAAGTGATAGAGCTAGGCCGGCAAGCCCAAGCAGCCCAACAAATATTTGCGCGAGCATTTAGCCCTCACTTTAGAGCCTGGTCAAGCTCTTGGGCAAGCCTTTCATACGACTGCTCGCCTTCAAATTTCGCCAGCACTTGTCCATCCGGACCTACTATGAAGTAGGTGGGTGTTCCCCTGACACCATATCTGTTGAAGACCTCAAGCTGTGGGTCGTATAGGGTTGTCCATGAAAGACCATACCTGCTTATGAATTGGGCGGTTTTCTGCGGGTCTGTGTTGTACCCGCCCGCAACCGTTATGAATGTTACTTTTCCACCATAATTGCGGTGCAGGTTCTCTATGACGGGCGCCATGTTTCTGCAGTGCACACACCATTCATGGATGAAATCCAAAAAGACAACCTGTCCGGAGACTGGGTTAAACTCGTACTTCTCATTTCTCAGGCCGTTTCCGTCTATTTTGTTCAGTGTAAATGAGGGTGCTATCCCGCCCCGTGTTAGGGTTTGGCCTCCTGTGTTTGTCGTTATTGTCGTTAAGTTTTGAGAAGGAGGTGTGACGACTAGATATATGATAAAGGCGACCAGTAAAGCAGCGGGTATGAAAGCGAGGTAGGTGCCGTAGGACGTCGTCTTTTTCTTCGGCATCGTGTCATAGATATTAACCGCTTGGATTAAAGCTTATCCAAAAATCCTGCAGGGCCTCAAAGCGTATAGGTTAAAATCTTCAATTCAGGTGAAATGTTTCTGGTATGATAGATGTTCACTGCCATTTGACGGAGGAGCCTCTTTATACTCAGCTGAAGATGGTTGTTGAAGAAGCCCGTCAAGCCGGTGTGGCCGCGATAATATCCTCCGGGATAGGGTATGAGGATTGTGTTAGGGCTTTAGATATATCTGATAACAGGTACATCTACCCCACTTTGGGAATTGAGCCTTACGAGCTGACTGGGTATGAGATGGTTATTGATTTGATTGTCAAGAACAGGGGCAGGGTTGCGGGTGTTGGGGAGGTTGGGCTTGACTACTACATAGGTGCTAGGGATACACGTGAAACCCAGAGGAAGGTTTTCGGCGAGTTTATTGAGCTGGCCAGAAGCCTCGACAAACCGTTGGTTGTGCACTCCAGAAGTGCTGGTAAATATGCACTGGAGGTGCTTTTCGAACACGGGGCCGAGGCCGTGGTCATGCATGCATTCGACGGAGCTGCCTCCGAGGCAGAGAAGGGGGCGGCTAAAGGCTACTTCTTCTCAATACCACCCTCAGTAGTAAGGTCTGAGCAAAAGCAGAAAATGGTTAAGAGACTTAAGCTTGAAAACCTACTGCTTGAGAGCGACGCACCTGTACTGGGGCCTGAGAGGGGTGTGGTTAACAAGCCGTCAAACATCAGGATATCCGCTGAGACCATATCGAGGCTTAAAAACACCCCCGTCGAGAAGGTTGTCGAAGTAACTTCAGAAAACGCTAAATTCTTATTTCATGTGTAGTGGGGGTTTTAGGGATGGCGGTGTCAGACGGCTCGACTCTACCGTGGGTTGAAAAATACAGGCCTAGGAGGCTTGACGACATAGTCAACCAAGAAGATGTTGTAACGGCCTTAAAAAACATCGTCCAGACAAAAAACATCCCACACATGCTTTTCACAGGGCCCCCGGGGACCGGGAAGACCGCAACGGCCCACGCCTTCGCCCAAGAACTTTTCGGCCCCCGATACCTCGAGGACGGCCTGTTTGTAGAAATCAATGCCTCGGACGAGCGCGGCATCGAGACCATAAGGGAGAGGGTGAAGACTTTTGCTAGGTCTGTTCCCTTCGGGGGCTACGGTTTCAGGATACTTTTACTTGACGAGAGCGACCAGCTGACAGACGCAGCCCAGCATGCCTTCCGCCGGACGATGGAGCAGTTCTCCACGACATGCCGATTCATACTTGCGGCCAACTACAGCAATCGAATTATCGAGCCGATACAGTCAAGGTGCGCTGTCCTGAGGTTTAAACCGCTCTCGGCCGAGATGGTTTCTGAGATGCTTAAACGCATAGCGGAGAGCGAGGGGCTGAAGCTGGACGATGAGGCTGTGAGCAGGATATACGAGTACTCGCTTGGGGACATGAGGAAGGCGATTAACATACTGCAGTCAGCTGCCTCCCTCTCATCCAAGGTTGACCCTGTTATCGTCGAGAAGGCCATGGGCTACGTGAACAGAGGTGAAATTAGGAGGATGATTGAGCTGGCTTTTGACGGGAAGTTCAGCGAGGCGCGTGACCTCCTGCGGCAGCTAATCTACTTCCAGGGATATCAGGGGCAGGACATTGTTCTGGCTATTTCACGTGAAATACCCAATCTTTTTGTCTCGGACGAGGTTAAGGTAAGACTGGTTGAGGCACTTGGGGAGACTGACTACCGTATAGCTGAGGGGGGCACGCCCGAGGTTCAGCTGCTGTCTTTCCTCGCCAAACTAGCTCTTGTCAAAAGGGTAAGCGTTTGACATATCTCTGGACGGAAAAACACAGGCCCTCAAAAGTCTCGCAGGTAGTGGGCAACAAGGAGGCGGTTACCGAGTTTCTTGCATGGATTGAGACATGGAGAAAAGGTAGGCCGTCGAAGAAGGCTGCACTACTCTACGGGCCACCGGGCGTTGGGAAGACCTCACTCGTTCACGCCTTCGGCAAAGAGAATGGGTGGGAGGTTATAGAGCTTAATGCCAGCGACTTTAGGACGCGAGAGGTTATCGAGAGAGTTGTGGGCGCAGCCTCAACCCTCGGCTCAATCACTGGGGCGGTGGGC
>Ga0197143_1001643_pt1 | contig 18428 bp, 18 predicted proteins | sample GBS70_MetaG_FD_148603 | JGI IMG/M metagenome (GOLD analysis project Ga0197143, IMG submission 148603) | Sediment microbial communities from Great Boiling Springs, Gerlach, Nevada, United States - GBS 70_MetaG | ecosystem: Environmental > Aquatic > Thermal springs > Hot (42-90C) > Sediment...
ATAGGACTTTAGACTTGCCCAAGTTCCTTCTATCCCTGTAAAATTTATAAAAGTTAAGCTTAGAACAGCCATATTCAAATTTTAAAGCATAAAAAATTTTTTTGTCAATTTGTCAAATTGGTTTATAAATACCTTGATTATAAATCATTAATCAAACCAATATAACCATTTCTTGAAAATATAATATGTTCCAAAAGTTCAATTTCTAAATGTTTTAATAATTGTTTTAATTTTTTTGTAAATTCTAAATCTTCATTGCTTGGTTTTAAATTATTAGAAGGATGATTATGAGCCAAAATTAAAAATGAAGCATTATTTAAAATACAAACCTCAACAATATCTCTAAAATGGACATTTACAATATTTTTTCTTCCCTTTGCTACCATCTCAGTTCTTATAAGTCTTTTGTGTCCATCAAGTAAAATTGCTATTAAAACTTCACTATTTTCGTATGTATAAGGAACTAAAATTTTGTAAATATCATCTAAGCTTCTAATAACTTCATTGTTGAAATGTGAAAACATTCTTCTACCAAGTTCAATCGCACAAATAATTCTTGAAGCCTTTGCTAATCCAAGACCTTCAACTTGTAATAATGTATCTATATTAACATCTTTTAAGTTTTTTAAGCCAAATAAATTAATGATTTTTTTTGAAAGTTTAAAAACATTTTCTTTTTTATTACCAGTTCCGATTATAACTGCTAAAAGTTCCTCATCTTTTAAGTTTTTTACACCGAACTTTTTTAATTTTTCTCTTGGTAAAATTTTATTCATCTATTGAATTATCAATTAAAGCTTGCTTTCTTGAAAGTCTTGGTCTTCCAACTTCATCAATATCAATAACTTTAACCATTATTTCATCACCAACTTTGAATAAACTTTTCAAATCTTTAATAGGTTTATCTTCAACTTCTGAGATATGAACAAGTCCAATTTTCCCTGGTAAAATTTCAACAAATAATCCATAATTTTCAATTCTCGTTATTTTTCCCAAATAAATTTTACCGATTTCAATTTCCCCTAAGATTTCATCTATCATTTCTTTTGCTTTTTTAACATTTTCGTAATCAAGTCCAGAAATTAGTGTTTTTCCTGTATCAAAATCAATTTCAATTTTTGTATTTGTAGTGTTTATTATTTTTCTTATAACTTTACCACCAGGACCAATAACATCTCCAATTTTTTCAACTGGTATATTAGTAATAATAATTTTTGGGGCAAATTTTGAAACTTCTTTCCTTGGCTCGCTTATAGTTTTTGACATAATATCAAGAATATAATTTCTTGCTTCTTTTGCTCTTTCAAAAGCAAACTTTATAATCCTTAAATCAAGACCTTTTATTTTAATGTCTAATTGGATAGCTGTTATTCCTTTCCTTGTTCCTGCTATTTTGAAATCCATATCTCCAAAATGGTCTTCCATTCCTATAATATCTGTAAGCAAAACATAATTTTCATAGTTTTCAAGAATTAAACCAATAGAAATGCCAGCAACCATAGAACTTATAGGAACACCAGCATCCATTAAAGCGAGTGTTCCTCCGCATACTGTTGCCATAGATGTTGAACCATTAGATTGAGTAATTTCAGAAACAAGTCTTATTGTATATGGAAATATATCTTCATCAGGAATAACATAACTTAAAGCTTTTTCAGCTAATGCTCCATGTCCTATTTCTCTTCTACTTGGACCTCTTAAAGCTCTTACTTCATTTATAGAGAATGGATGAAAGTTATAATGAACTATAAATCTCTTAAATTCTTCTTCTTCGAGTTCAGATAAAATTTGAGCATCTCTTTTTGTTCCAAGTGTTGCTGTAACAAGTGCTTGTGTTTCACCTCTTGTGAATAAAGCTGAACCATGTGTTCTGGGTAAAATTCCAACTTCACAAAATATTGGTCTAATCTCATTTAATTTTCTCCCATCAACTCTTATATTACTTTTCAAGACTTCTTCTCTCATAATTTTTGAAGATAATCTATTTAATGCTTCATTTATTTCAATTTCACTATTTGGAAGCTTTTCCAATAATTTTTGAGTTATTTCTTTGTATAGGTTTTCAAGAGCTAAATTTCTTTCGCCTTTTGAAGGGACATAAATAGCATTTTTTAATTCTTCTTTGAAGTTTAAAACTTCATTAAATATCTCATCACTTGCTTTTATAATCGTAGGTTCAACTTTCGGTTTTGAAAATTTTTCTAATAGTCTTTCTTGATACTCAATTGTTTTCTCAATATAAGGAATACCAAATTCAATAGCTGATAATAATGTTCTTTCCTCTATTTCTTTTCCTCCAAACTCAATCATATGTATATATCCACCCTTTGTTCCAACTAATAATAAATCAAATTCACTTTTTTGAGATATTGTAGGATTAACAACAAATTGATTATCAATCATTCCAATCCTTATTGCTCCAACAGGTCCATTGAATGGAATTTCAGATGAACATAAAGCAAAACTTGCTCCAATAATAGCAGGAACATAAGGCGGATTTTCATTATCATATGATAATAATAATGCTATAATTTCAACATCATCTATCATACCTTTTGGAAAGTGAGGTCTTATAGACCTATCTATTGCTCTTCCAATTATAATTTCTCTATCAGTTGCTCTTCCTTCTCTCTTTATAAATCCAGCAGGAATTTTACCAACAGCATAAGCACCTTCCCTATACTCTACCAGAAGTGGAAGAAAATCCTTCTTTTCTTGTGATTTTTTCCAAATAGCACTTACCAAAACAACAGTATCACCATAACTTGATATAACTGTTGAACTTGCTAAATTACCAATTTTTCCAAATTCAATTTTTAAGTTTCTGCCACCTATTTCTATCATATACCCCTTATTTCAAGCTTATTAATAATTTCATAATACTTTTGAGGTTTTTCTCTTTTAAGATATTTAAGGAGCTTTTTTCTTTTACTTACAAGCTTTTGAAGTCCATATCTTGAATGAATATCTTTTTTATGAGTTTTTAAATGTTCGGTTAAATAGTTTATTCTTTCAGTTAGTAAAGCAACTTGAACCTCAACAGAACCTGTGTCATTTTCAGATATTTTAAACTTTTCAATAATTTCCTTTTTTTTATCCTTCGTCAAAGCCATATTGAAAATTTTAAAGGATAAAATGATAATTGATTTACCTTGTCCAATAATTTTAAAAGTATTTATTTTATTATATTTTCCCCACCCACCCTATATTCAAGCCTTTGGCTTATAACTAAGCCCCCCATTAAATCCCCCTTTATTTCAATAATTTCATTAAAATCTTTATAAATTATTGATTATCAATCACTTAACGCTATTTATTGGACAAAGCAAAGCTTCAAGGCAAATTTTAACTTTAAAATTTTCGTATGTTTCTTTTAAATTTTTTAATTCTTGATTTTCCTTTTAGACAGAATGTAAAAATAGATGATAAAACAGGTGCTAACGAGCAAGCTGAAATATCTATTACTACAACACAATTTAAGTCTATTTCAAGCTGGGTAGATAATGGAGCAACAGGAGGTAACTGGTACGATAGAAGTCTTGATACAACTAAAACTTGGAATACTGATAATAATTCTATATTTGGAGCTGGCGATTGTTGTGATCCTGTTGTTAAAGAAAATGGGAGTACTATTCATATCGTTTGGCTAAACTATACTTCAATTGCTTATAGAAAAACTACTGATTTTGGAAATTCTTTTAGTGCTACTAAAATAATTTCAAGTGGTAATCTTGATCATCCTTGGATGGCTATTAAGAAAGATACAATTGCTATTGTGTTTGCTTCTTATTCCGGAAGCTCTAGCATTATAAAAGTTGCTTGTTCATTTGATAATGGAGATAATTGGACAATTGTAAATGTTCCGAATTCCAATAATGGTGCTGTTCCAATCATAACAACTGATAAAATTAGGTTTTGGATTTTCTTTTGGGGTGATGACTTAACAGATGTTGGGATTTATGTTTCAAGTTCAGCAGATTGTTTAAATTGGACTAATTCTCAAAAAGTTGCTGTTATGAATTCAGTAATTATTCCAAATCCATATCCACAAGGCATTCATGCTGATGCTTATAATAGTAGAGTTTTAAATGCCTATATGCATACAAGAACAGGTAGTAGAAATGATTGGAGAGTTTATATTTTGAGATATAATTTATTATCTTGGGATACTTTTATGGTTGCTCCAAATGGAGACAATTCAATATATTATATGCCTGCTATTGTATTTGATCCTTATGGAAATGCACATTTATTTTATTTCTATAAAATTTCATATAAAAAGTGGGCTTTATTTTATTCGTATTCTGTAAATTTTGGAAGTAGTTGGAGCTCACCTATTAGAGTAAGTGATACGACATTTCAATTTGTTGAAGAAAATGATTGTGGTAGTGTTGATAATGTAAATTATAATTGTTGGCCTGGTCATTATATCGAAGCTTATGCGGATAGCCAAAATGTTTATGTTGCTTGGGCTGATAATAGAACTGGATATTTTCATGTTTATTCAACATATGCTAAAATAAGTAATTTAATTGTTAGTTCAAGTGAAAAGTTTTCTGAAAATAATTTACTTATTAAAGGTAAAAAAGTTATTTACATTTCAAACAAAGACGAAAAAATTGATATGAAAGTCTATAAAAGTGATGGTAGGCTTCTTTATAACGCTAAAATAAATGTGAAATCTGGATTTAATGAAATTTTCAACTTGGATAAAAGAGGTGTTTATATTTTGAAAATAAATAACAACATTTATAAAATAGGAGGTTAGAACATGATTTTAATTTTTGCTTTTTTGCATGAATTAAAAGATTATGAGATTGAAGGAAAAACTCAAATAGAAATTGAATATAAAGTTAAAAATGCTTGCAGTATTTATATAACATTTTCAAAAGGCTATGAAATTTATAAAATTGAAACTGAAATTAAAGGAGAAGGCAAAAAAAATCTAAATTTGAATTCTGCTAAGCTAATCCCTACAAGAAGAAAACCTTATAAAATTCCTTTAACAATTGAAGGAGATTGTGAAGGTAAAATTTTAAATGTGAATTTAAAATGAAAGTTCCATTTTTTAGGCATTCATTAAATGAAGAAGATATAAAAGAAGTTATAAATACATTAAGATCACCTTATTTAACAACTGGAAATAAAAATGAAGAATTTGAAGAAATTTTTTCAAAATACTTAAATACAAAGTATTGTTTAAGTATTAATAGTTGTACTGCTGCTTTACACTTATCAATTTTAGCCTTAGAATTAGAATACGATGAGAAGGTTATTGTTCCTGCCTTGTCATTTATGGCATCTGCTAATGCAGTTTTAATGGCAAATAGAGAAGTTGTATTTGTTGATATTGATAGAGAAACAGGACTAATGGATTTGAACATGGTTGAAGATTTCATTAAAAAAGATAAAAAAATTAAAGTAATTATGCCAGTTCATCTTTATGGTCAAATGGTTTCTCCAAAAGATTTACTATTTTTAAAAGAAAAATACGGTGTTTATATAGTTGAGGATTGTGCTCATTGTATAGAAGGGGAAAGAGATGGATATAAACCTGGATTTGGAGATTTTGCATGTTTTAGTTTTTATGCTACAAAAAATATAACTTGTGGTGAGGGTGGAGCAATTGTTTTCAATAATGAAAAGTTTTTAGAAAAACTAAAATTATTAAGACTTCATGGGCTTGATAGAAGAAAGCACAAAATTTTATACGATATGGAATTGTTAGGTTGGAAATATAATTTAACGAATTTTCAAGCAAGTATGTTAATAACTCAATTAAAGAGAATTGATAATTTATGGCAAAGAAGAAAAGAAATTTATCAAACTTATTATAATGCTTTTAAAAATTTAAATATAAGTATGCCAAAAGTCTATGGAAAAAGTGCTTATCATCTTTTTGTAATTTTAGTTGAAAATAGAGATGAATTAATGGAAAAATTAATAGAAAATGGTATTGAGGTTTCAGTTCATTATCCAAAACCCATTCCCTTATTGAAATTTTATAGAGAAAATTTCGGATATAATGAAAATCAATTTAAGAATGCATATTGGTTTTCAAATCATGTTTTAAGTTTGCCTTTTTATCCAGATTTAAAGGATGAAGAAATTAATTATGTTATTGACGTTTTAAGCTCCCTTTTACAAAAGGAAGTTTAACAATTTTATATTTCTTTGAATTTATTAGAATTTCATTCCCAACTTCTGAAAATTCCTTTTTAATATAACCCATTCCAATACCTTTATTTAACGAAGGAGAAAATGTTCCACTTGTAACATAACCAACTTTCTTAGAATTAATATATATTTCATTTCCTTTCCTTGGGATTGTATTTTCAATTGAAACAAAACCTATCCTTGTAAATTCATTACCATTTTTTATAATTTCTAATAATTTTTCTTTACCTAAGAATTCCTTATCAAAATGAATAGTCCATTTTAGTTTAGCACTAATGGGGTCTATTTCTTCACTTATATCATTTGAATATAAGCAGTATCCTGCTTCAAGTCTAAGTGTATCTCTTGCTCCAAGCCCTGCCATTTTAACCAATTCATATTCCAATAGTGATTTTGTAAATTCTAAAATTTCAATTGAACTTAAATAAATCTCAAATCCATCTTCTGGTGTGTATCCTGTTCTTGAAATGATAAAATTGTTATTTTTTATAAAATGGTAATAAGGAATATCCAAATTAATTTTTAGAAAATTTTCAAGAATTTCTTGTGATTTTGGACCTTGAATAGCTATTTGAGATAAATTTTCTGAAATATCAACAATTTCAACATTAAATTGTTTTGAATATTTAGTTATATGGTTTAAGTCTTTTTCTTTTGTTCCTGAATTTACGACCATCATAAATTCTTCATCTGAAAATTTATAAACTACTAAATCATCTATTATTCCAGCATTATTATTTAACATTAAACCGTACTTTGCTTGAAAATTTTTTAAATCTTTTATGTTTATCGTTGTAATGTAATTTAAAAAATCTATTGAAAATTTTCCTTTTATTAAAATTCTACTCATGTGCGAAACATCAAAAATTGAAACATTATTTCTTGTCCAAATGTGTTCATTTATTATACTTTCATAATAAAGAGGCATTAACCAATCGTAAAAATTTATTATTTTTGCTTTAAGTTCTAAGTGAAGCGGATAAAGTGGAGTAGTTTTAATACTATTCATAGTTTTAAAATTTTAAAGGTAAAATGGAGGTTCTAATGGGGGGCGAAGCTCCCAATGCCTAAAATTAGAATTATTGGACAATACAAAGAAATTTTGGTTTTAAAATTTAAACTTTTATGATAAATCCAATTGAAATAGTCAAAAATTATTTTAAATTGGCAGAAAAATTAAATTTAAAATATCCTAATGCTGCTGTTCTTTGTACAAGTAGAAATGATGAACCTGATGGAAGATTTATTTTGATAAAGGAAATAAGGGATAATGGTTTTGTTTTTTATACAAATTACAATTCAAAAAAAGGTAAAGATTTAGAATTAAATCCAAAAGCATGTATTGTTATATATTGGGAAGGACTTGGTATTCAAATTAGAATTAGAGGTAAAGTAGAAAAGATAAGTGAGGAAGATTCAATAAAGTACTTTAAAACAAGGCCAAAGTTATCTCAAATATCCGCTTATATTTCAAAGCAATCAGAAGAACTTGAAAACTATGAAGAACTATTAAAATTATTTGAAGAATATAAGAAAATTTTTGAAAATAAGGAAGTTGAAAAACCGAAACACTGGGGTGGATATATCCTAATTCCAAAAGAAATTGAAATATGGAAAGAAGAAGAATATAGATTACATCAAAGAATGCTTTATTATTTATCTAATGGAGAATGGAAATGGAAGCATCTTTACCCATAGTATTTTCTTTTAGTGGTGGAAAAGATAGTTGTCTTAGTATTTATAGATTGAAAAAACAAAATTTTAAAAAGGATTGTTTAAATGAAATTTATGAAAAATTGATGGAATTTAAAGCAATTGTTGTTTGTGTTGATTTAAGAGTTCTTGATATTTCGTTTTTATCAAGAAAAATTGATAAAAATTTTATAAAGGATCTTCCTAATTAATGGAAATTATGGATACCTTGATTTATATCCCATTTAGTTTGTGGGGGTTAAGTCCTTTTATTTCAAAAAATTTAAATTATATATTTCAAAGACCTATTATTAAAGATATTGAAATTATTAAAAGTTATGATTATGGACTTATTTTAAGAAAAGAAACAATAAAAACTGATAGTCTTCCAATTTCAACAATTTATTCAATTCAATATCCAAGAAGTAATTATTCTCAATATGGAATAGGTTTTACAAGATTTATAAAAAATTTTTTAATATCTTCAAATTACGATTATAACGATAACTTTAAACAAGCAAGTTTGAGTTTTGATTATAAAAATATAAATTTAAGCTATTTTGAAACATTTAAACTAAATGAACATTTACAATTTTTATATTTTGGGATTTCAAATTTTTTAAAAATTAACTATCAGGTTTTTGATGACACAAATTTATATTATTTTCAAATTTTTTATTCCAAGTTCATTTACTCTGATTTTCAAAAAGAAGGTTATTTTAATTTGGGATTTAATAGAAATTTAATAAAAGCAAGTGGTGGAATTTATTATAATTTCAAAAAAGATTACTATAAACCAAATTATGATATTAACTTGAATTTAAATTTTATTAAAATTGGTTCAAAATACTATCCATTTGAATTCAATGATATAATTTATAATTCCCAAAAACATTTCATTGAAATTTCTTATAATTTTTTCAAAATTTCTTATGTATATTATAAAAACTTAGTTCCATTTGATACATTTAAATTTTCGTTTTCAAAAGTTCAAACAATAAATGCTAATTTAAATTTTAAGTTCTTTAATTTTTCTATTTTTAGAAACTTTGACTCACCAATTGAATGGATTTTATACTTAAAAACATTCTATGATTTTTATCCAAGAAGTGATATTCTCATCAAACCCTATTTAAGCGTTATTTATATTGAAAATGAATTTCAAAATCCTATTGAAGATATTTTTAACTTAAAACTTGGTATGAGTTTTAATTTATTTGGTGGATTATATGTTGATTTTCATTTTAATTCAAATTTATTTGTTGAGAGTATTTGGAAGGAGAATACTTATGGTTTAATTTTAAGAATTAGTCTTGAAGATTAATTATATGATTTATATTCCTTTTAAATCTTTTATAGTTTGCTCTTTTTATTGGCATTCCTTTAAATAATTCATTATATTCATTTTCCTTTAAATTTAATAGTTCTTCTAAGGAGTAATTCAAAACATTTGTAATTTTAAATTCTTCCCAATCTGTTTCAATTGCTTTATTATTCCAAGGACAAACAATTTGACAAATATCACAACCAAAAATCCAATCCTTAAATTTTATTTTTATTTCATCACCTTTATATTCAATTGTCCAATAGGAAATACATTTATTAGCATCAATTGTTCTATTATCTAAAATAGCATTTGTAGGACAAGCATTTATACATCTATTGCATTTCCCGCAAAAGTCATAAATAAATGGTTTATCAGGTTCTAAATAAATATCTAATAAAATCACACCTAAGAATATATAAGAACCAAATTTTGGATTTATTAAAATTGAATTCTTACCCTGCCAACCAATTCCTGCTTTTTGAGCAAAAACCTTTTCTAAGATTGGTCCTGTATCAACATATATTTTAAAATTAAATTGAAATTCTTTTGAAAGTTCCATAAAAATTTTTAACAATTTTTTTTTAATAACTTTGTGATAATCTTTTGATAAAGCATAAATTGAAATTTTATAATTTTTATATTGTATGCTCTTATAATAATTTTTTCCTACTACAATAACACTTTTTACATCTTTCCAAACTTTATTAATATCTAAGCGTTTATCCATTGTTTGTTTCATATAATTCATATCTCCAAAGTAATTATTTTCAATCCAATAAATATATGTTTTTTTTATATGATCAGGAATTTGTGTATCTGTAAATCCTATTAAATCAAAACCAAATTCAAGAATTCTTTTTTTAATTTCTTCCTTAATTAATGCTTTCATAGAATTCAAGAAATTTAATCCTATATAATTCTAAGTTTAAATTAATGCTTTTTTTAAATTCATTTTTTAAAAATTGAAAGAATTCATAGCCAACATATTGTCCTCTCCTTGAAATTAAAAACCAATCTGAAAATTGACCAAATGATTCATCATTTAATTCAATTAAAAATCTAAATGAATAATATTTTAATTGTTTTTTTAAATCAAATAGCCAAATTTTGTAAATTGACCTTTGACTTAACCAAATTGAAATTATTGGATTTTCATTTAAGCATATATTAACGATAAAATTTCCAAAACCATACAAAATTAAATTCCTTAAATTATTATAAAAATTTGTATTTAATAAATTTTTGTTTGAACTTAAAATATAACTAATAGCATAATTCTTATAAATAATAGCAATAAGAGATTTCATGGAACTTATATTTTCAAGTGGCAAAAAATTATAAATTTTGTTATTATAAATTTCAATCCATTCATTACAATAACCTAATCCTACAAAAGGTAAAATTTGAAATTCAAAAATATCCAAATTTGTTTTTTCGTAAAAAATTTTTACCAAATTATAAAAGTTAATTTTTAAAAACTCATAATTTCTCCTTATTCTCCTTAGGAAATTCTTATCTTCCCACTTTATTAATGTTTTTCTATCTAAGCTAACTTTAAATCTTTCCTTGTACATATTTAAAATTCTTGAAAATTTAGAAATGTATTCACTTCTACTATCTAAAAATGTTTCTATTGCCTCAAAGTTTAACATTTTTTAAAAATTCTAAAATTTTTTTAGATGAAAAATTATATTTTTCGTTTATTCTTTCAGGATGCCATTGAACACCAAAAATTAATAGCTTTTTATGAAAAATTCCTTCAATTATATTATCTTCTGATATTGCAAATATGTAAAATTCACTTGAAATATCTTTTACTGCTTGATGATGCCTACTATTTACAATAAATTCCGTTATTTCAAATATGGGATTTTCTGATATAATTCTTGTTTTATGATAAGTATCTTTATTGAAAACCTCTAACTTGTTTGGTGTTTTATCAGGATAAAATTTATGAATATATGTTCCAACTTGAGATGGTAAATCTTGATATAATGAACCTCCAAAAAATACATTTATAACTTGGATACCTCTACAAATTCCAAAAATTAATTTTTCTTCATTTAAAAACTCATTTATCATTTCAAATTCAAACAAATCTCTTTCATCATTTATTTCATTTAAATCTTTAAATAAATTTTCTTCATTATAAAACTTCGGATTAACATCCTCTCCTCCAATCAAAATTAAACCTTTGTAATTTTTAGAATTTATTTTTTCTCCAATAAATTTAACTTCTATTAAATCTCCAAAAAAATTTAAATAATTTTCAATTGGATAGTTTTTTGGTGCTATTAGTAGGTATTTAGTTTTCATGTTTTTCTCCGATTTTCCAATCATTACTTTCATTACCTTCAAAGTATAGCTAAATTAAATCGTTTAGTTCAAGATAAGCAGTTTTATTGGAAACAGCATTTCTGTCTTTCATTTAGTCCCATCTTTCTTAAATTTTCTTCTGTGTAAATATCTTTATAGAAGATTACAGAAAAAGCACCTATACCTTTCTCGTAATTAACAAAATCCAGTTCAGGTAATCCGCTTTCTTTACATAATTCTACCATCTTTATAGTTCCTGAGCCCCAAGATTCTATCAAACCCGCGTAATAAAAAATAGTTGCTATTTGAGGGTTTCTTTGATGTGCTTGGTGTTGTTTTTTCAAGTCATCAGTGGTCAAAGGGGGCATTAACTTTCCCATGTTTTATCAAGTTGCTGAAATAAATTTCCTTCAATAATTATTGTATCTAAAATGTCTCTTGGAGTTTTAAAGCGACCGACCTTTGTGTAAGCAGATGGAAAATAAAACTGGGGATTTTTACCAAACAGTAATACTGCAAGAGAAATAAATTTTTCTATTGTCTCGTCATCTAAATCTTTCTCTTGCGCATCAGAAGGGAGTTTATCCCATGTTTGACCTGATTTTTCAAGCAAAAAAGACGAGAGTTCCAAACCTGTGAGTTCTTGTGTAGTGGAACCACTTCTTACAAAAATTTTCCCTTCATAAAAAACAGGAAAATTAGAGGGAAGGATTTCTATAACTATAACATCCTTAAGAAGCTTTTTCGGGTTTATAACACCAACAATCTCTCCATTATCGTTTATTCCAATATAAATTTTTCCACCTGATGAATTAGCAAAAGCACACACTACTTTCAAAAGCTCATCTGACCATTTAGATTTAAATTCTAATTTTTGATTTTCTTTCATTTTACTTTGCTTCCTTCTTCAACATCCTTTTCTGTTGTTAATATCACTGGTTTTTCACCTGCTGCTAATAACATTCCTTGACTTTCAATTCCCATAATTTTCTTTGGTTCTAAGTTTGAAACAATAATTACATTTTTATTTATTAAGTCTTCTGGATTGTATTCATTTCCAATACCTGCAACAATTTGACGTTTTTCATTTCCTAAGGAAACAATTAATTTTAATAGTTTTTTTGATTTTTCAATCCTTTCAGCAGATATAACTTTTCCAACTCTTAAATCGACTTTTGAAAATTCCTCATAAGTTATGTAATTTTTAATAACTCTGCTATTTAGCATACTTAAAATTTCTTCAATTTGATAATTTTCAATTTTCTTATAGATGTTCCCTATATCCGAAATTTTATAATTTCTTATTGAATCTAAAATAATTTTAGCAGTCTCCCAATTATAATTTTTAATCCCTATGGAATTTAAAATTTTTTTAGAAGAAAATGGAATAAATGGCTCAAATGCAATTGTTATTGATTTTATAAATTGAATGATTAAATATATTTTTCTTTTAGTTAAGGTTTTGTCATATTTTATTAAATTCCAAGGTTTAATTTTATCAATATAAGCATTTACAAAATCAACTGATGAGATAATTGTGAATAGTGCCTTTCTAAATTCAAAGTTTTCAATATAATTTTCAATTTCAATTATATATTCTTTAAAGTTTTCAAATTCCTTTAATTCTTCCTCTCTTAAATCAATATCTGGAATATAGCCATCAAAAAATCTATTTATAAATCCCATAACTCTACTAATTAAATTTCCAAATTTATTTATAAGTTCATTATTTACCCTATCCTTAAATTCATATAAATTAAAATCACTATCTTTATTTTCAGGCATTATATAAGCAATAAAAAATCTTATATAATCAGGCTCAAATTTCTCAAGTAATTCATCAACCCATAATGCCCAATTTCTACTTGTTGAAATTTTATCACCCATTAAATTTAAAAATTCATTTGCAGGAATATCATCAGGTAAATTATACGAGCCTTCTGCCATTAACATAGCAGGCCAGACAATTGCATGAAAGGCGATATTATCTTTTCCTATAAAATGGACAATTCTTGTGTCCTTATCTTTCCAATATAATTCCCATTTTTCATTATTCCATTCAATAGTTGAGGAAATATAACCTATTGGAGCATCAAACCAAACATATAAAACTTTATTTTTAGCTTCTTCAAGAGGAACAGGAACTCCCCATTCTAAATCTCTTGTTATAGCTCTTGGTTTTAATCCTTCTTTAAGCCAATTATTAACAAAATTTAAAACATTGTCTTTCCATTTATTCTTTTTACTTTCAATATAATCTCTTAGAGGTCTTTCAAGTTCATTTAATTTAAAGAAATACTGAAAACTATCTTTTAAAATTGGTTCTTTTAAACAAATTGAACACTTAGGTTCTTTTAAATCATTAGGTTCAAGCCATCTACCACATTTTTCACATTGATCTCCTCTTGCTTTTTCATAACCACAATAAGGACATATTCCAAATATATATCTATCAGGCAGAAACATTTTATCGTTTTCACAATAAAATTGTTTAACTTCTTTTTTTTCAATAAATCCTTTATTATAAATTTTTAGAAAAAAATCTTGTGATAATTTATAATGTATTTCTCTTGTTGTTCTTGAAAAATTATCAAATTCAATTCCAATTCTTTCAAATGTTCTTTTTATGTTCTCATGATAAAAATCAACGAGTTCTTTTGGTGTTTTATTTTCTTTTCTTGCAGAAAGTGTAATTGCTACACCATGTTCATCTGTTCCACATATATGAATAATATCTTCATTTTTAAGTTTTTTAAATCTTGTGTATATATCAGCAGGCAAATATGCACCTGCTAAGTGTCCAATGTGTAAAGGACCATTAGCATAAGGTAATGCACTTGTAACTAAAATTCTTTTAGACATAATGAAAATTTTAAAGGTTTTAATTTAAGAATGTTGTTTTGTACAATAATTCTGAAAGTATTTATTTTATTATGTTTTTCTCACCCACTAAGAATAAACCTACGGCTTATAAATACCCCCATTTTTATCTTGGGGGGCAGAAGAGCCCCCCTAAAATAAATAATTTCAGTGTTCTTCTTAAAAATTTATTGATTATCAACAACTTAACACTATTTATTGGACAAAGTACTTTATATTTGCCTTAATCAAGCTTTAAAATTTCAAACATGGAAACACTTATATTAAATAAAATTGAAAATCTTCTTATTGTTAAGTTGAACAGACCTGAAAGTTTGAATGCCATTACGAGTAAAATGCTAAAAGAACTAAACAATGTCTTTTCGGAAGCTCAAAAAGATAGTTCGGTAAGGGCAATTTTATTGACAGGTGAGGGGAAAGGTTTTTGTTCAGGTCAGGATTTAAAAGATATTGAAAATTTAGAAAATTTTTCATTTTATGAACATCTTGTAAATAATTATAATCCTTTAATTTTAAAAATGAGAACAATTGAAAAACCTATAATTATTGGGATAAATGGAACATGTGCAGGGGCAGGCTTATCCTTAGCACTTGCCGGTGATATTAGAATTGCTAAAAGAAGTGCTAAATTTACACTTGCATTTGGTAATATTGGTTTAATTACAGATTCCGGAAGTTCATATTTTCTTGTTAGAATGATTGGGATTTCAAAAACTCTTGAATTACTATGGACTAATGAGATATTCGATAGTCAAAAAGCCTTAGAGCTTGGAATTATAAACAAGATTTTTGAAGATGATGAATTTGAAAATAAAATTATAGAATTTTCATTAAATATAGCAAATGGTCCAACAAAAGCTTATGCTGTGTCTAAAAGATTTTATAATAGAATTTATGAATTGAATTTAAATGAAGTTTTAGAGCTTGAAGCACAATATCAAGAAGTTCTTGGAAAAACCGAAGATTTCAAAGAAGGAATAAAAGCATTTATTGAGAAAAGAAAACCAATTTTTAAAGGATATTAATGATATGGATTGATTTAGCAAATTCACCTCATGTTCTATTTTTCAAGCCAATTATAGAAAAATTAAATAATGTTATTATAACTATTAGAGATTTTGGACAAACAATTGAACTTGCTAAAAAATTTAATTTAGAATTTGAAGTTATTGGAAAGCATGATGGTAAAAGTAAAATTAAAAAATTCTTTGGTTTATTTAAAAGAGCAAATCAACTAAGAAATTTTATAAAAGATAAAAGTGTTATTTTAGGATTATCCCACAATTCATATCATCAGATATTAGCTTGTAAAATGCTTAAAATAAAAAATATAACATTTATGGACTTTGAAGGTCAAATTGCTAACCACTTAGCATTCAGATTATCAGATTTAGTAGTTGTTCCAAAATTCTTCAAAAAAAATTATTTAAAACTTTATGGTGCTAAGAATGTTAAATTTTTTAACGGATTGAAAGAAGAAGTTTATCTTTGGAATTTTAATGATAATAATGATTATATGTTAGAACTTGGAATTAAAAGAGATTTACCTATTTGCGTTATGAGACCACCTGCAACAAGCTCACTATATTATAAAAGAAATGAATTGTTTTTTGAAGTTTTGAATTTTATTTCAAAGGAATGTAAAGTTATTTTAATTTTAAGAAACAAAGAGCAAATAAATGAGTTAAAGCTAAATAAAATAATTAATGAAAATATAATAATTCCAAATGAAGTTTTAGATGGACCAAGATTGCTATATTGGGCAGATTTTACAATATCAGCAGGAGGAACAATGAATAGAGAAAGTTCATTACTTGGAACTCCAACTTATAGTATATTCAAAGGTATAAAAAGTGGTGTTGATGAATATCTTGAAAACTTAGGTATTTTGAAGTTCATTAAAAGCCCAAAAGAAATAAAAATTGAAAAGAAAAAAGTTTATAAAAAACTTGTTGATAAACCAAATGTTTTAAATGAAATTTTAGATATTATTGAACAAAATCTAAAATTAGTTTCTTGAATTCTTTTATAACTTTAACGACTTTAACATTTACTTTTTGGCCCAATTTGTAAATTTTATTATTTACATAAGCAATATATCTATTTTCATCAATTTTTAAATTTTCAAACTTAACAACCCCTTCAACTAAATGTTCTTTTATTTCAATAAATACCCCTTCATCAGAAAATCCAGAAATAACGCCTTCAAATGTTTCTCCTATTTTATTTTTCATAAATTCAAGTTTTTTATATTCCCATAAATCCCATTCTGCATTATCAGCTTTTTCTTCCATATTTGAACAATGATTAGCTATATCTTCAAGCATTTCTAAAAATTCATCACTTCTATTTGTGTTATTTTTTAAAGCGGAATAAAGAATTCTATGAACTATTAAATCAGGATATCTTCTTATAGGGGATGTAAAGTGGGTATAGTTTTTAAGTGCTAATCCAAAATGTCCTATGTTTTTTATTGAATATCTTGCTCTTGCCATACTTCTCAATAGTAAATAAGTTAATAAATCTTCATTATCTGAATTTTTTACCATTTTTAAAATTTTTGATATTTCAAGTGATGTAATTTTTTCAGGAATTGAGATTGGAATATTCAATAAATTTTGAGCAATTATTATGAAATTTTTAATTTTTTTAGGATCTGGTCTATCATGAACCCTATAAATAGTGGGGATATTGTTTTTTGAGAAGAAATTAGCAACACTAACATTTGCACTTATCATAAAATCTTCAATAATTCTATGAGTTTTTAATCTGATTTTTGGAATTATGTTTATGATATTTTTGTTTTCATCAAAAATAAAGTATGGCTCAGGTAAATCAAAATCCAAACTTCCTTCGCTTTCCCTTTTTTCTCTTATTATTTCAGAAAGTTCTTCCGCTAATTTTAAATTCTTTCTTATTATTTCAATATAACTTTCATTAGCAAATTTACTAATACCAGTCCAAGGTTCTTTATTTTCTAAAAGCGCTTGTGCATCTTCATAAGTTAGTCTTGCTTTTGAATTTATAACACTTTTAAAGAATGTTGTTTCTATTATTTCACCTTTTTTATTTATTTTCATAATAACTGAAAATGCATATCTATTTTTTAATGGTTGAAGTGAAGATAAATAATTTGATAATTTATGAGGAAGCATAGGAATTACAAAATTTAATAAATAAACACTTGTTCCTCTTTTTCTTGCTTCAAGGTCAATAGCACTATTAAATTTTACATAATGTGAAACATCAGCTATATGAACACCAAGAATGTAGCAATCTCCTTCTTTTTTAACACTTATTGCATCATCATAATCTTTTGCATCTAAGGGATCAATTGTGTAAATAATTTCATCTGTTAAATCTAATCTATTTTTAAAATTTATTTTTTCGGGAATTTTATCAACTTCACTTTCAATATCCTTGCTAAAATTTAAGGGTAAATCATATGTTTTAATTACAACATTTAAATCAACATCAGGCTCATCAATTTTTCCAATTACTTCAACAATACTTGCCTTAAATTTTTTCCCTCTTATGAGTTTAAATAAAACTTTGCTATTTTCTTCAATTTTCAGTTTTTTTGATTTTTTTGTTATTTCAATTGATATTCCAATTGATATGTCATCGGGATAAATTCTATTATTTCTATATGTCCCTATAAATAAATTCTTTTTCTTAACAATTTTTATAATTTTCCCAAAAGTTTTTCCATTTTCTTTCTTTATAGGTTTAACAATAACTAAGTCTCCACTAATTGCTAAATTTGACCATTTTGGTGGAATGAAAATATCATTTACAAAACCATAATTTTTTTTCTTTTCAAATTCTCCAAAAGTCAAATTCAATTTTTTTAATGAATAAGCTTTTGAATTTTTTATTAAAATTTTACCTTCAAGTTCAAGTTCTTTTAAAATTTTTTTAATTGTTCTTTGTGATATATTCTCTCCAATTTCCTTTTGAATTTGCTTAATTGTTTTCCCTTTTTTAGAAGCATTAATAATTTTTAAAATTTTAAATTTATCCACTACTTCCAAAA
>Ga0197143_1001645_pt1 | contig 18405 bp, 18 predicted proteins | sample GBS70_MetaG_FD_148603 | JGI IMG/M metagenome (GOLD analysis project Ga0197143, IMG submission 148603) | Sediment microbial communities from Great Boiling Springs, Gerlach, Nevada, United States - GBS 70_MetaG | ecosystem: Environmental > Aquatic > Thermal springs > Hot (42-90C) > Sediment...
AACATCAGCGCTTGCAGGATTTCGATAAGGCGTGATGGGTCGGGTGGGCGCACCGTGCCGATACGCTTCATGTCCAGTTGCGCCGCCCGCTGGATGGCGCGGTCCGCCTCGCGCGCCTTGCCCACCTGATCCAGCACAAAAGATGCCCCCGCTTGCATCCAAGCCGTGTCGCGCACGAGCGCCAGTGCCTTGTTGAGCGCGTCCTCCGCATTTTTGAGGCTATCCTCTGAGGGTTTCTGCCCGTCGCGACGCGCCACATAGGCTTCGCAAGCATAGCTGAGCGCGAGGCCGAGCTGGGCAGGAGCATAGTTTGGGCGCGCCTCCAACGCCAGCTCGAACCAGCTGCGCGCCACCTCCAGCAGTTGCTCGTCGCCTGGCTGCAGTCCACCTGCCAGATTTTGCAACCCGCGCAGTGTGTAGGCTTCCGCCATCAACGGCTCCAGCTCAACGGTGCGCCAGAAGGCGTCGCGGGCACGGTCAAACTCACGATTGAGCGTGTAGCTCCAATAGCGCATGAAGGCGACCTGCGGGCTGTTATCGCTCAAATCCTGTGCCCGCGCAGCCCATCGCCCTACGCTGATGGCACGCCGATCAAGCATCGCCAGCGCAGCACGCGCCGCCAACAGCGATTTGGAATCTTTATCGAGCTTCTCCGCGGCGACAAAAGCCGCTTCGGCATCGCGCTCATCGCCCAATAGACCGCTTGCCAACCCGCGGATGGCATAGGTGTAATCGTCTGCCACGCCGCGTCGCGCGGCGGTCTGCGCGATGACCACCACATCACGCAGTCGCCCTGCATAGAGATAGGCATACGCCAGCAGGTTCAGATAGCGTGGGTTGCGGTCTTCGCGCTGGGTGAGCGCGATGAGGTCGGGCAGCGTGCGCTCCGCCTGACCCTGCCCTATCATCAGGAGCGCGCGCTGGGCTATCGCATCGGGTGCGCTGCTCTCCCCAAGGGCTTTCAGGCGCAGCTCGTAGATTTTGCGGCGGGCGTCTATCGCCTCACGCACCAATTCTCGCTCGTTGCGGACAGTACGGGCACGACGCAAGCTGGCGGCGATGCGAAACTCGTAGCCCTCGATGCTATCAGGAAAGAGGCGGATGAAATCCTCCACAGCGTCGTCGGCTTCCCGCGTGCGTCCCAACCGCAGCAATGCCTGAATGAGCAGCACGCGTGCCTCCTTCAGGCTCGAATCGGCTTTGAGGGCGATGCGCGCACTCTGCACCGCCTCTTTGAACTTGCCATCAGTAAATGCCTCGCGTGCCTGCTGATAATGATACGCCGCGCCCTTGTCCACCCCGTTATCGATTTTAACCTTTAACTCCTTGACCGCTGTTTGATTGCCCTCCAGAATCGCCACGATTTTGAGCCGGCGCTCTCCTTCGGCGTCGGTGATGGTATCCCATTCGAACTCATAGGGCGTGTTTTCGTCGACTTCGCGCAGGATATCATCGACCGAGAACTCAACACGCAGCACCAGCTTTTCGCTCTGCACCGTTGCCACCACTTTGGTTGTGCCGCTGATGGTCTGTCCCTCCTGCAGGTTGACGCTGATAGTGGCGACAGGCTTACCGGCAGGTTTCTGCGCCAGTGCCAGGCAGACACCGAGCAGAATCGCACCAATCCCGATTCGTCCAAACACTTTTTGCCTCTCCATAACGGTTTTTCGAGTTCGCCTCCTCTATAGGGTTTCCTGCTAAGTTCAATTCAGAACAGGCTGAGTTGCTGCTCCTCGCTGGGTGGCGGCATCGGCTGCTGTTGGCGTTGCTGCTGTTTGAGTTCGATCACGCGGGCACGAGCCGCTTTGAGATCGTCCACCAACAGGGCATACGCCTTGTCGAAAGCGGGTCCCGCTTGGCGCAGGATGTAGGCGGGATGGAGCGTGGCAATCGCGGCGGGCGCCCAACGCGAGGTAAACCACTGCCCGCGCTCCTGCATAATGCGGAAATTTTTATGGATGATGACCGACGCTGCCGGACCGCCTAAGCAGACAATCACAAGCGGCTGGATGAGGGTCAACTGCGCATCCAGCCAGGGAGCGCACGCCAAAATCTCTTCCTGGTTCGGGGGGCGATTGCGGGCACGCCCGTTCTCGATGGTATAGGCACGGCACTTGATGATGTTGCAGATATACACATGCTGGCGTCCTATGCCCGCCTCTCGCAAGGCGCGATCCAGCAGGGCACCTGCGCGTCCCACGAAGGGTCGCCCTGTGAGATCCTCCTGCTCGCCTGGTCCTTCGCCCACCAGCACCAAGGGCGAGCGGGGATTGCCCTCGCCGAATACGACCTGCGTGCGCGTGGTGGCGAGATGGCACGCGGTGCATTGCTTCGCCCGCTGCTCCACCTCCCTCAACCGCTCCTCAATCGGTCGCTCCTCCATCACTCTCCGCCTCCTGCAAAGCGGTTTTGAGCCGCTGATAGGTCGTCTCCAGCGTTTCGGGCAGCACGCGCACCTCCCCGATGGTGGTCATAAAGTTCGTGTCGCCGTGCCAGCGCGGCACGATATGCAGGTGCAGATGCCCCTCGATGCCTGCCCCCGCTGCCCGCCCAATGTTGAAGCCGATATTGAACCCGTCAGGCTTATAGACCTGCTGCAACGCCTGTACGCATCGGCGCATGAGCTGCCATAGTTCGAGGCATTCGGCGTCGTTCAGCGCGGCAACATCCCCAATATGGCGATAGGGGGCAATCATCAGATGCCCGCTGGTGTAGGGAAACAGGTTGAGCAGAGCAAAGGCGAGCGTGCCACGCAGCACGATGAGGTTCGCTTCGTCCTGAGCTTCGGCGGGTTTGATGCAAAAGATGCAGCCGGCGTCGGTTTTGCCCGCTGTACTGACATACTGCATGCGCCACGGCGCCCATAACCGCTCGCTCATAAGAGAAAGTATACCTGCGCTATAGGGGAGGGGCAACATGCCCTCCACCTACAGGGACTACAAGGGGGTTGGCTCTTCTATATCGCTTCGCTCAGATGGTGGCTCTGTCGCTGCATGCTCCACATCGAGAGCGGTCGGTTCCAGCGCCTGCAGGTGGGTCAGCAGTAAGGTGCGCAGTTCCAACAGGGCGGCGCGTTTGCGTGCCTCCAGCGTCTCGATCTCGCGCAGCAGGCTCTGAATGCGTTGCTCGGCTTCGCGACGAATCTGTTCGGCTTGTAGGCGTGCCTCCTGCAGGATCAGCTCCGCTTCCCGATGGGCGTTTGCGCGGGTCTCGTCGGCGCTCCGCTGGGCGAGCACCAGCGACTCCTTGAGCGTGTTCTCGATGGTGCGATAGCGCTGCACCTCCTCGCGCAAGCCAATCAGCTCCTCGCGCAGCTGGTGATTCTCGGTCAACACCTCTTCGTAGTGAACGGCAACCTCCTGTAGAAACGCCTCCACCGCGATAGGGTCATACCCGCGCCAGCGGCGGCGGAACCTCTTCGTCTCAATCTCCAGCACCGTCAGTCGTTTTGGTTCGTTCATCGCAACCCGTTGAGCAGCCCAATTATTAACTGGATAACGACAATCGCCAGCAGCGGTGAGAAGTCGATGGGCAGCGGGTTCGCCCCTGCACTGCGCAGCACCCGATCCTGTAGCTGGCGGAAGGGATCCAGCACCGCATTTGCGATGCGCTCGATAAAGCGCACCACCGGGTTATAGCGGGGCACACGCCCACCCGCAAACCGGATCCATGAAAAAATCACATCCAAAATGATGATAATCACCAGTGCCTGCAGCACCCAGATGACCAGATCGATGGGCGATATCATCCTTGACCACCACTGCTTTTGTTCTCTTCGCTCTGCTGCTCCAGTTTCCTGCGCACCCGCGTCATGTTTAGGTCGACGGCGCCGTCTGTCGGGTCGATCTCTTTGGCTTTTTGCCACGCTTCCAGCGAGCGCTTCAGATCCCCCATCTTCTCGCAGGTATGTGCCAGCGTTTTCCAAACGATGATAGGCACATCGGGGAAGCTCACCGCTTTTTCCAAATAGGCACGGGCACGGTTGTATTCCCCCTTCTGCGAGTACCAGAAGCCTGCCTCAAAATAGAGGTCATACCGATTAGGGTTGGCACGGATGCCGCGCTCGTAAACCTGAAAAGCGCGTGCCGTATGCCCATAACTATCCAGCAACCAGCCGAGCGAAGCGTAGCTCTCCACATCGTGTGGGTCATACTCAATCAGCACGAACAGCACTGCCATCGTCTTGTAGTGGTGCCCTGCGTGCCAGTAGTGGTCGCTCAGCTGCACCAGTCGATACTGGATGAGGTCGCGGAGCGCGTCCAATCGCTCTTGCACTTCGCGGGGAGGCTGGGATTGAGTCATCGCCACCGCCATCAGCCCTGCAAGCCCCAAAACAAATCCGATTCGCATCGCCGCACCAAACAGGATTATACCTGCTTCGGGCAGAATTTTTCTCTGCAGCGATGCGGATGGGTCTCAAGGTCAGACAGGTCAGACCAGTCGGACAAGGCGGAGGGAGAGGGAGGCGGCATCGATGGCTGCGTGTGTTGGGCGCGCACCTGCTGCTGATGGCGCTGGCGCTGCTTTACATGATTCCCATCTTGTGGATGGTCTCCACTTCGCTGAAGCCTGACGATGAGCTGTTCACCGAGCGCATTGTGTGGATTCCATCGCGGATTGCGTGGGAGAACTATGCGCAGGCGCTAAGCACCTTTCCCTTTTGGCTCTATCTGCGCAATACGCTGCTGATAGCGGGCTTTGTGGTGCTGGGCACGGTTTTGAGCTGCTTGCCGCCCGCCTATGCCTTTGCCCGCATGCGCTGGCGCGGACGCAACTTCTGGTTCTGGGTGATGCTTAGCACCCTGATGCTGCCGCCACAGGTCACGCTGCTGCCTGTGTTCCTGCTCTTCCGTTCGCTGGGCTGGATTGATACCTTCCTGCCGCTGATTGTGCCCGCCTTTTTTGGGAACGCCTTCCTGATTTTTATGTTGCGCCAGTTCTTCCTGACATTGCCCCAAGAGCTAATCGATGCGGCTTATCTCGACGGCTGCACCGATTGGACGATTTTGTGGCGGATTGTGGTGCCTTTGACTAAACCCGCTATCGCCACCGTGGCGCTGTTCGCCTTTGTGTGGGCTTGGACCGATTTTATGGCGCCGCTTATCTATCTCAACGACTCCAGCAAGTTCACGCTCACGGTCGGGCTGCAATACTTTTTGGGTCGGCATGGGGAGCAGTGGAACCTGTTGATGGCGGCGGCGGTGGTCATTACCGCGCCGCTGGTGGTGGTGTTTTTGATGGCGCAGCGCGCCTTCATCCGGGGCATCACACTCACAGGACTAAAAGGGTAGCACCGACACCGATTTGGCAATCAGTGCCAGCGCAATTGCGAACATGCCAATTAGCCCCATACCGCAGAAGAAGCCCGCCAGCAGCACAGGCGCGTAGCGAATCCAGTTGTCTTCGCCGAACCGCTTGCGGAAGTAGCGCCTGCCTAAGTAGGCACCCAGCAGGCGTGGCAGCACATAGTGTGGGAACTGCCCCACACCGCCCACCAGCCCATAAAAAAGCAGCAGTGGCATCTTGAACGCGCTGAAGAGCCAATACAGCCCCAGCCCCGCCAAAAAGCCTATCCCGATACGCGGCACATTCAGCGCGCCCAGCACCAGCTCCCGCATCTCACTCTCTGGACGGTTAATCTGCTTCCAGACGGCATCCATCTGGGCAAAGTAGGGCCACATGTTCATCGCGTACGGGAACATCGAGGAGGGAATGGGGCTGGCACGCCAGAAGAACGACCAAAACAGGAAGCTGGCGATAAAGATGACAGGCAGCATCACCAGCTCCGCCTTCAGAATGCTGCTGAACTTGGTGCCGGTCAGCTCCACTTCGCGGAACCGCTGCGCTGCCCAGCCGTGATCCTGCAGCGGCAGCGGCGCATACCAGATGTCCACTTTCGGATAGCCGCTGCTAATCACCGCCACCTCCTTCAGGAACGGCACCGACACGCCATGCCCCGTCAGCCCTATCAGGCGCGCCGACACATAGCTGTTGAGCGGACTCCAGAACAGCCCAAAGCCCACCACAATCCACAGCGGGAACTCCGGCACCAGCCAACGACATAAAGCGATATAGGAGATGACCGAAATAAGCCACACCACCACGGGAATCCACAGCGGGGGATCACCGCGCCCGATGGGGGGCAGCACGCTCACGCCTCGTTGCTGCAGCGCGCGTAGTCGCCGCTGCTCCTGCAGCGTGCGAATCACCAACGCAACGCCAATTACCGCCACCGCCAGCTGCAGCCCCACGATAATCGCCAGCCAGAAGTCGATATCGACCGCTATCTTGGTCTGAATCGCAGGCGAATTGGGCTGCCAGCTTTTTATTAACCCCATCTGATAAAGCATCGGGTTGGCGACCACATAGGTCAGCACCGAGCTGATGGCGGAACCAAGTACGATTTGATAGGGCAGCACGAATCCAATCAGCACCTCACCCAGATTGAGCGAAGCCCCTAAGATGGCGGTCGGCAACAGGCTCTCCACATTCTGCGTCAAATCCAGAAAGGGAATGGGAATAATCTGCACGGCGTTCCCAAACAGGGTGCCAGTGAACACAGGGATAGCCAGATAGAAGAAACCGAACGCCATCCCGACCACGGCGCCAGTGGAGAAGACGCCCCATCGCCACGATTCTTCGCGCCGACCCGCCTCCGCCAACGCCAGCGCGCCCGATGCAGCCACAGGTGCCAACGGAAAGGGCAAACGCTCCACATCGCTTGTCATGCGGAACACCAGGTAGCCCATGCTCATCCAGCTGGCGCGCCCCAGAATCTCCGTCACTATCAGCAGCGCAAGCGGTAGATACCAATCGGGGTGCAGGAAGGTGCGCTCGCGCAGTGCCACCGAATCGGGCGCAGGCACCGCCCAGTGCGGAATCTCCTTGGCGAAGGGAGTCGCAGGCGCCGACTGCACAAAAAATTGATCCCATATCTTCCACTGAAGCGGTCCACCCGATAGCCCATATAGCCCCATCGCGGTCAGCGACGCCGCGATGTAAAAGAGCATATAAATCTCCTGCCGTTTGAGCGGCTGGAGCGAGCGGCGCATCACCTCCGCAAACAGCACAATCGTGACCCACTCGGCTGCCGAGCCTAACCCGACACCCGCCACCAGCCCCATGTAGATGCTGCCGGGCAACATCACGAACGCCACGAACAGCAAGCCCAAAAAGGTGCGGAAGGTGAAGCCCTCTTCGAACTTATGCTCTTCGGCGGCGACCTCCTCGGCGGTGCGCCGCGCCCGCTGCAGTTCGTCCAAAACCGCCATACAAGGGTCGCTATTTCGCCCTCAGCGAGGCTGTTCCTGCAACAGCTGAAGGATATGCACGCGCACGCGGCGTCGCCCGAACTGCAAGGCTGCCCGACGTTCATGGAAAAAGAGGTCGATGCGTCGCCCCCGAATGGCGCGCCCCTTATCGGCAGCGATGGCCATCCCGTAGCCTTCGATATAAAGCACCGTGCCGAACGGGATGAGACGCGGATCCACCGCGACCAGCCCGTAGCCTGCAGGCCAGCCTGAGGCGGTGCGCCCCGTGCCTGCGCCCCCGCCGCTGCGATGGGCGGTATAGGCTGTCGCCTCCATCTCGATCACGCGCGTCGTGCGAAAGCTGACCCCGCGTGCCACCTGCCCGCGCGAAGCAATATGGCGATAGAGACCCACGCGGTAAATCTGGGGTTGAGGCGGTCGCTCCACGATGACCTCCAGCAGCTGCCGTTCGAGAACGCGCCCGTTGCGCTGCACCACCCGCCATCGGCAGCGACGAATACCTGGCTCGCCCTGCTGCACCAGCACGCGCTGGCGCGGCGGCAACCGACGATCCACCTCAAAAAGGGTGGGTGGCGGCACCGACTCCACCCGCTCCACACAATACACCACCGGCGGCTGGCGTTTTTCAGCGGTCTGTGCCACTGCGCCCACAACCAGCCCTAACACCAACAGCAGACCGCAACTCAATTGTCTAAACCGCAAAGCGTCCCATCTGCTATGCCCCCAAGTGGCTTTGCAACGCGCCATGTGGCACCTCCTTTTGTAGTCTTCACCGCTCCGCTCAAATTACCAGTATAGTTTACCCATATTATTGCGGGGTTTGGCAAACCCTCCCTCCTCTTCGTGATGATTCGGGCAGCATGAGATGGCATTGATGACAACGCTAAAAAACCTTCGCAATAAGTTGCGCTGAAGGCGTTCGAGAACGCTTGTTGCGCATGAAATTAGAGTGGATGCACTTAACACCCACTTCCAAAGTTGAATAGTACGATTAGCAGATCGGCGTCGTCGACCACACCATCCCGATTCATATCTTCGGGCAGATTCGAGCCGCTTTGCCCGAATGCGAATAGCACCTGCAAGAGGTCAGCATCGTCCACACAGCCATCCCCATTCACATCGCCCGGACGAGCGGGCACCCAGCCCAACGCTGTAGGGAACCGTCCAACAGGATAGCCCACATCCGTCAAAGAGGCAACCAGCGTAGCGACCGCGTGTGCGCTTTCATCATCCACCTGCAGACGCCAGAGCGACGCCTCCCCTGTTGTGGGTGATGCCGTCGCCAGATAGAGATGCCCCTCCGAAGCATCCAACGCCAGCCCACCCAGCTCGTGTCCCGACGGAATGCCCTCCAGAGAATAGACCGTGAACTCATAGTAGGGCTGATTCTCCTGAAGGCTGAGTCGTAGCAATGCGTCGCGCGTCGTGCCGTAAAGATTCCCATCTACCCACTCCAGCCCAATCACATTCGCCACCTCGATACCCGTTCCGCTTGCGATGTAAGCCTCCAACATCTCGCCCTCGCTATCATGTGCCAACACCATACCGAACGCTGGCAGGACACGCTGAGGTGCTGCCCGCCAAAGCATCGAGTGTCCGAACGCCCCATCCATCAAGAAGCGTCCTTGCAGAAAACATGCACAGTTCTGATACGCCCCAACGGATAGAATCGCGCCCGTGTAAGGATGCGCTTTGGCAAGCAATAACTGGTTATAGGCTCCTATGTAGAGATAAACCCCATCGAAAGCCAGATGGTTGTAGTCCGTGCTGGGCTCGATGCCTGCAAACTGAGCAGGTTCCACCACTCGGTCAATCTGCGCTGTGCGCAAGTTATAGCGGTAGATGCGGGCTGTATCTGTACCCGCTCCAGAAAGCCAGAGATAACCGTCGGCTTGCAGCGCTCCGATCAGCAACAGCCATCCGACAAAGCCTATCACTTTGCGCATCGGTCATCACCCCTACTGCAATATTATAACCCATCTCTTGCTGGCAGAGTCGTTGGAGTCAAATGAAGCTTCTCGGTTCCCGTATCAACTGAAAGGTCGCAGGATGCTCTCAATGCACGATATCTTTACAATCCGCGTGTGGCGCGTATCAGATGGCGCATTGGTACGCACGCTCACAGGACACACGGGGTTTGTCTACAGTGTCGCCTTCTCACCTGATGGCAATCTACTCGTGTCGGGAAGTGACGACCGAACAATCCAGCTCTGGAGCATCTTGGATGGCGTGCCGATTAGGGTTCGGAGCATGCCCATACATAGCCAAGTCAACCGATGAGGGCAGCATCAGGTCATCGAGCAGGGTATAATCCCCAAAGGGAGCCATGCACCGGTTCGCATTTGTGATTCATCCGATTGATGTGAAGCGGGATGCGGCGCGCAAATATCCCATCGCCCGCTACTTGCCCGAGCGTTGGGTGGAGAGCCTGCTGAAGCGCAAGGAGCCGATAGTGGTCTCCCGCATCACGGGCATCCGCTCTTTGACAGGGGCGCAGACCGAAGGCTGGTTCATCGGCTGTCCGCTCTCACCGCGCATGATGCTTTCGCTCCCGCTGGAGTTTGTGTATCAGAAGATTATCCGCTGTGGGGAGATAGCGCAGGAGCTGGGTGCGGAGATTATCGGCTTGGGTGCGTTCACCTCTGTGGTGGGCGATGGTGGCATCACTATTGCAAAGAATCTGCGAATTGCGGTGACCACAGGCAACAGCTACACGGTGGCGACGGCGATTGAAGGGGCGGTGCGCGCCGCCGAGTTGATGGGTATCCCGATAGAGGAGGCGACGGTGGCGGTGGTGGGGGCAGCAGGCTCCATTGGGCGCACCTGCGCGCTGGCACTGGCACCGCAGGCAGCGCGTATCCTGCTGCTGGGACGCGACTTGCAACGGCTCGAACCGGTGGCAGCGGAGCTGCGCGAGCGGGCGCGCGGCGAGGTGCAGCTCTCCGCCGACTTAGCCCACACCTTGCCGCAAGCCGATGTGGTCATCACCGTCACCAGCGCGGTCGATGCGATTATCTACCCGCAGCATCTGAAGCCGGGCGCGGTGGTGTGTGATGTGGCGCGTCCGCGTGATGTGTCGGTGCGGGTCGCACGCGAGCGCGACGATGTGTTGGTCATCGAGGGGGGTGTGGTGGCAGTGCCCGGCGAGGTCGACTTCGGCTTCGATTTCGGCTTCCCGCCCCGCACCGCCTATGCCTGCATGTCCGAGACGATGATGCTCGCCTTAGAGGGGCGCATCGAGAGCTTCACGCTGGGCAAAGAGGTGAGCCTGCAGCAGGTAGAGACCACGCAGCAGCTGGCGCAAAAGCATGGCTTTCACTTGGCGGGCTTTCGCAGCTTCGAGCGCGCGATTAGTGAAGAGGAGATTGCTCGCATTCGCGAGAACGCGCGGCGCAAGGGCGCTCGCGCCTATTCCGCAGTGGGATAATAGGCGAAGCAGGCTTGGAACCGCTGTAGCTCCTTCTCGATTTGATAGGGGATTTGGGGGTCTGCGGTGGCGGGTGCGCAGCAGTTATAAAGCAGAATGAGCGTGTTCACTCGCTCCATCGCCGTTTTCAGTTCGTGGCTGCGCTGCTCCAGCCAGAGGGCGTGCTGTTCCGGGGATTGTCGGCAGATACGGGGGTATTCGCGCTGGGCACGCTGCCAGCAGCAATTGATTTCGGCACGCGCCTCCTCAATCTGGCGGGCACGCTCCAGCCACTCCGGTAGCACACCTGCGCTTTTGAGCAAGCGAATAGCGGGGCGCATCTCCGGCGGCACAAACCACTCCTCATCCATCGGCAGCGGCTTGCCCTTGCCCGGCAGGTTGTCGAACTTGCCCTCCTGCATCGCCTCCTCAATTTTGCGCTCGGCGATAATCTCAATTACGCGCTGAATATCGGGATAGTCGCCTCTCATGGCAGTTCTAACTTTTTCACGCGCCGTGCATGTCGCTCTTCTGCGCTGAAGGGGGTTTGGAGAAAGGCGTCCACAATTGCCTTTGCCAGTTCGGTGCCGAGCATTCGCCCACCGAGGCACAGCACATTGGCGTCGTTATGGGCGCGTGCGAGCTGCGCCGAGACAGGTTCGGAGGCGTGGGCGGCGCGGATACTGGGCCGCTTGTTCGCCGCGATGCACATGCCGATGCCCGTGCCGCAAAGCAGGATGCCCCGCGCGTCGGGGTGGGCAACCACGCGCTCGGTGAGCCGATGGGCAATATCGGGATAGTCCGCTGGCTCTTCCGAGAAGACGCCCACATCCTCCACCTCATAGCCCTGCTGCTGCAAATAATCGCGCAGCACCTCTTTCAGGGCGTAGCCTGCGTGATCCGCACCGATGAACACCCTCATTGTTCCGCTGGGAGTCGTGCCCGCCGCGCGTGGCTGCCAGACTGCTGGGCTTGAATCTTCTCGCGTAGCACCTGCAACGCACGCTGCAGCACCAGGTCCTTGCTGATGTCTTCGTCGCCCGGTCGCCAATCTTCGTGCTGTTTCACCTCGATATCAGGCTTGAGACCACCGACCCGCTTGCCATCCACGATTTTGGCGTTCAGGTCAGTGCCGTTCGGGGTGAGGTACTTGGCAGTGGTGATGGCGACGGCGGTGTTGTCAGAAGTGGGGATGACCGTTTGCACCAGCCCTTTGCCATAGGAGGGTTCGCCGATGAGAATCGCCACCTTGTGGTCGCGCAGGGCACCCGCCACGATTTCGGACGCACTCGCACTGGAGCTGTTAATTAGCACCACAATGGGGATTTTCAGGTTGCGATAGCGATTGGGTATGGCGCGCCGATTCTCCAAAATGCCTGTGCGCCCCTTGATGCTGACCACGAGGCTGTCTTCGGGCAGGAAGCGGCTGGCGACCTCAATCGCCGATTCGAGCAGCCCACCCGGATTGGTGCGCAGATCCAGGATGAGCGCGCGTGCGCCCTCACGCTGTACCTGCTGAAGTGCCCGATCTAACAATTGGGGCGCCTTCTCGCTGAAGTTCTGCAGCCAGATGCGATAAATTTTGTTTTCCGAATCGTCCAGATAGAGATCGACGGTGGGGCTTTCCACCAGGTCGCGCTGGATGGTGATGGTGATAGGATTGGGTTCGCCTTCACGACGGATAGTGAGCGTGACGCGAGTGAAGCGTGGTCCGCGGATCATGCGCACCGCCTCGTCCAGGGCGACCTTCTCCAAGCTTTTGCCGTCCACTGCGATAATGATGTCGCCCGCTTTCAGTCCGGCGCGAAGAGCGGGGCTGTTGGGCAGGGGGCGCACCACGCGCGCACCGCCAGGCGCATCCTCTAGCACGGCGCCAATCCCTGTGAAGCTGCCCGAAGTGTCCTCCTGCATGCGGCGGAACTCTTCAGGCTCCATAAAGCGGGTGTAGGGGTCGCCCAGCGCCATCAGCATCCCGTCGATGGCGGCATAGGTGAGCTTATCGATAGGCGGCGGTTGACCGTAAAAGTGGGTTTCGATCTCGCTGAGTGCGCTCTGGAACGCCTGTGGCGGATCCAGCTTCGATTCGTCCTGCTGGAGGAGGTGGCGCACCGTGGCGCGCAGCAGCGCCATCGATTCGCCGGGGCGCCCCGTGTTGGCGACCATATCCGCGCTCAAAAAGCCAAGCAGATAGAGACTGACCAGCACGGGCAGCGCCAAAATCAACCGCCAGAGGGCGCGCCCCCGCTGCCGCTTGAACCGGTCAGACCGGTCGGACGAGTCAGACAAGTCGGACGGGTTGAACCTGAAAAAAGCGCTCATGTTTTTGCCTCCTGTGTCTGGCTAAGCCATTGCAGCGCGCGGGCAAGGGCCGGGTCACCTTCTGGCTGACCTTGCAGGCGCGGTGGGTCAGGGATGCGCACATCGGGTTGAATGCCACGCTGATGGAACACGGTGCCATCCACACCGAGGTAGCGCCCCACTGTGAGCGTGAAGCCGGAGCCGTCCCTTAGCTTATAAAGAGCAATCTGGGAGGCGTCGCCCGCTGTGGGCATCCCAAACAGCCGTGCCTTTGCCCCCGTGCGCAACGCCAACGCCATCAACTCCGCCACATTATAGGTGCCCTTGTCAATCAACACGGCAATTGGCACCCGAATCGACTGCGAAGCAGGGGTGAGGTTCAGCGGTCGCTTGCGGTACTGCTTCCCCTCCCGGTATTCCACCAGCGCAACCGGCACCTGTTTAGCCCGCCCGCCTTGTTTGGAGATGAACGGCTGCAAAATTTGGAGGCAAGCCTCTTGCTGCCCGATGGCGGTGCCGCGCAGATCAATAACCAGCCCCTTCATCCCGCCTTGCTGAAGGGTTTTGAGTGCATTGGCTGCCTCTTTTGCCGCCGCACTGTTGAGCAAATTGAGCCGCAAGTAGCCCCATCGCTGTTCGAACAGGCGATATTCCAGCGGGCGCACCTGCATCCGACTCGGCTCCACTTTAACTTTCAGCGTCTGCCCCGCGCGCGTGAGGGTCAGTTCTATTTGGGCGGTGGCTGAATTGCCCTGTCCATCGGTGTCCTTTTGCGGAGTGCCGTCATGGGAGGCTTTCTCTTCCGGCTGAGCAGAGGTGCTGGAGGCGGGTGCGCGACTGAGCAGATCAATCGCCTCGCTCAGCGTAAGGCTGTTGCGCAAGCGTTCCCGCGCGCGTTGATCCGCCTCGCGTATCTGCTTCCGGTCGGCATGCGCCCGTTGCAGCTCCAGCACCTCATAGAAGGGGTCCTCGGAGATAACCCATTTCCCGTTCACCTCCACGATAAAGTCGCCCGGCAGCAGACCAGCGCGTTGTGCTGGTGAGCCGGGCAGCACCGAAATCACCCGCAGCAACTGCTGCTCGCGCTCGCCATGCTTGCGTGTTAGGACACCGAGCAACGCCCCAATGCCCTCCACATCCCCGTTCAGCGCATTGAGCCAACGCCTGCGCTGCTCCACTGTCAGGTATTGGGAGTGGGGGTCATTAAGCGAGTTAAGAAGCATTTGCAGGGAGCTATGCGCCATGCGAGTTGGGTCAACTGGCTCGACAAACTCCTGCCGCACCAGATTGAATACTCGGAAGTAGAGCTGGGTCATCGCCGGCTCGGAAACCTTTGCCTCTTTACTTGGCACGCGGGCATCAGCGAGGGTGGGCGCAAAATCGCGCTGCACCACCGTTTCCGAACCCCGCGTTAGATAGCCCCGATAAAGGATGCGGTGGGTCAGCCAGCCGCTGGCAAAGGCAAGCCCCAGCATTAGTAGGCTCAATCCCCCGCGCCATCCCATCCGTCTCACCTATCAAAACCTCCACCATTATTTTACCCTGCCACCGACAAAAACCAGAGCAGGAATCTGCCGATGTGAGCCGAATCCCTAATATCGGGTGAGACCATGTTGAGCCGTATGCGAGCCTATGCAGTGATCATAATGGTGTTGGTGACGGTCGCCTCGCTTTGGGGGCAAGCAGGTGTGCGCAGCTATCTGGTGCGACGGCTTTACGAAGCGGGCATGCGCCAGAAGTTCAACGCCGTGTATAATCTCAAGGGCGATGTGCGCTCCTCCCAGTTCGAAGGCAGCTTTCCTATCCACATCGATGCCCAGCTGGAAATCACCACCCAGATCCTGTCGGTTAATGAAAATGGGCAGGCACGCATGCGCTACTCGTTCCGCTACCTGAAGCAGGTGGTTGACTTCTTTGCGGAAGAGGAGCTGCCAGAGCCTTTCACGGCGACCATCCGCATCACGCCCTCCGGCTTCCCCGCTGAGGATGAGACCACCAGCAAGTTCCGCAAGAGCCGCCAGTCGGAAGAGCAGGAAGATAGCTCGCCCGGAATCGATTTCCTGCCTAACCTTCTCTTTTTCCTGCAGCTGGTGGGGCTGGATGTGGTGCCCGGACCGTTTTATCCGATGCCGCCCGGCGCAGTGCGCGAAGGCGACCAGTGGAAAATCGGCTACCCAACCCCGTTTCTCAACACGCACGGCGGGCGCGTAAGCCTTCAGCAAGCCACCATCTACACCTACCCCGCCAGCGTGAAGGTCATCGGCTTGAAAGAGATCAAGGGGCGACCGGTGCTCCATGTGCAGCAGATAACTGACACCCAGATCGACATCCCGCTGGACGACACCCTGCTGGAGATGGTGCGCCTGCGCGACCGCAATATCCCGCGCGGACGCATCAAGGGCACTATCAAGGGCACAACCGACTTCTATTATGCACTCGCCGATGGCGCGCTGGTGCAAGCCTCCGGGCATGTGCGCCAGAAACTGCGCGCCGAATATGACGAGCAAACTATCCGTGAGTGGCAACCCGACGAACACTGGGCAGAATGGGAGGTACAAGCCACCTTCCGACAGGTGCTGGCGGAAGAGAAAATCACGCCCACCAAACCGAAAGGCAGTAAACCCGCCCCTGCACGACGCAAACGATGAGGAGATGAAACGATGCTCCGATGGACACGCCGAGAAGCACTGCAGGGCATCGGCGCCCTCATGCTGGGCATGACCAGCATGGGCGTAGCAGAAACGACCAGCCCCAGCAAGCGCAAGCGCGTGCTGCGTATCGCCCACCTGACCGACATCCATGTGCAGCCAGAAAAGGATGCCGCAAAAGGCATGATCCGTTGCCTGCAATATGTGCATTCGATGAAAGACCGCCCCCACATCATCTTTAATGGGGGCGATGCGGTAATGGATGTGTTCGCCCAGAAGCGTGAACGCGCCACCGTCCTGAAACAGCTCTGGACGAGTATTCTGCGCGATTATTGCGAGATTCCTATCATCCACTGTATTGGCAATCATGATGTTTGGGGCTGGGATAAGGAGCGTAGTGGCTGCACTGGCGAGGAACCCGACTACGGCAAGCGATGGGCGATGGAGCTATTCGGGCTGACAAGTCGCTACTACGCCTTCGAACGGGCAGGCTGGCGATTCTTCGTGCTGGATAGCACCTTCCCCCACGGCAACAGCTACAAAGCACGATTGGACGACGAGCAGTTCGAGTGGCTCAAAGCGGAGTTGCGACGCACGCCACCCACCACGCCAATCTGCATCCTCTCCCATATTCCCATCCTCTCTGCCAGCGCATATTTAGACGGGAACAACGAGAAGACGGGCGATTGGGTGGTGCCCGGCGCGTGGATGCACATCGATGCGCGGCGCATCATCGAACTGTTCTGGCAGCACCGCAATGTGAAACTTTGCCTGAGCGGGCACATCCACCTCTATGACCGTGTGGATTATAATGGGGTGACCTATCTCTGCAACGGAGCGGTGTGCGGCGCGTGGTGGAATGGCGCCTATCACCAGACTCCACCTGGCTTCGGGTTGATCGATCTTTACGAAGACGGCAGCTTCGAAAATCGATATATCGAATACCTGTCAAGCCGCTCGGCGTAGCTGCTTGTGTACGGCAATCCAGCACGCCCCACTGAACCTGTAAGCAAGGGGGTGGCTGCCACCTGTGAGCAAGGAGCGCCTATCCCTTGCTGGCTTTCGGTGCAGGGTAAAATCGGAGCGTATGAGCAAGGCGCCGTTCGTTTCTAAAAAGGGTTCGAATCTATTATCGGAGCAATCGGTATCGAAAACGGTGTGGGCACTTGCGTTGCCATCGATGGTCGCTGCGCTGGTGCAAACGGTGAACAGCTTTCTCGATAGAATGTTTGTGGGGGTGTTAGGACCGGCAGCTCTGGCAGCGGTAGGGGTGGGCGGACAGCTTATCTTCCTGATGATGGCGCTGGCGATGGCGGTCTCGATGGGCAGCACCGCGATTGTGGCGCGGATGGCTGGCGCGGGCGACCTCATCAATCTTCAGCGTGCGGCACGCCAATCGCTCGGTATCGCGCTGGGGTTGGGGCTGATTATAACCGGGCTGAGTTATATGGCATTGCCGCTCTTGCTCAATTGGTACGATTTGGCGCCTGACACGATGCGGCTGACACGCGAATTTTTGGTGCTGGCGATGGGTGGTTTGCCCGGCATGTTTTTGATGATGGGCTTGATGGGCACTTTTCGCGGGTTGGGTGATACGCGCTCCCCCATGATAGCCAGTATTGCAGCGACCTGCGTCCATATTATAGGCGACTGGGTGCTGATTTTTGGGCGGTTTGGTTTTCCGGAGATGGGGATTCAGGGGGCTGGGTTGGCAATGGCGCTTTCGATGTGGGTGGGTGCGGGAACCCTTTGGTTGCTGCAGCGCACGGGTGAACACAGGTCGCTTGCAGCTCCTGAATGGCCGCACAAAAGCTGGCTCTGGCGGATTTTGCGGATTGGTGTGCCCGCCTCTATGCGCACGCTCATCTATTCGACCAGTTCGATAGCGTTCACGATGCTGCTGTCCAGGACGAAGGCGGGCACGGACGCGGTAGCGGCGCTGCCTATTGGGCTAACCGCCGAGTCGATCGCTTTTATGCCCGGTTTCGCCTTTGCGATTGCGGCATCGGCGTTGGTGGGTCAGGCGCTTGGTGCGAAAAATGAGCGCTTGGCGGAGCGGTTCGGCTGGGTTGCTGCTTGGCAGGCATGCGCCGTGATGAGTGGGATGGCAGTGGTGTTTTTTATGTTAGCGGAGCCGTTTGCGCGCTGGTTCACACGCGACCCAGAGGTGATTGCTTTAGCGGTCGCCTACTTGCGCATCAATGCGATATCCGAGCCGTTGCTGGCTTTCGGACTTGTGTTAGCGGGCGCCTTGCAGGGCGCAGGCGATTCACTCAAGGCGATGTTGGGCACCTTTATTACGCAGTGGGTCGTGCGTTTGCCCCTTGCCTATCTGCTCACCTTCACGCTGGGGCTGGATGCCCACGGTACCTGGTGGGCGATGTCGCTCAGTTCCATCTTTAACGGGCTGCTCTTTATTGCGCTATTTCGGCATGGCGGTTGGAAGCGGGTGAGAGTCTAATCACCAGCTGCTGATGCAGATGAAGGGCGCCCAGTAGTAGGGGTGTTGGAAGCGTTTTTGTTGCCTAAGCGCAAGGGCTGCCTCGCGTAGGGCAGCAGCAGGCGATTGTCCCGCACGCAGCGCTTTGTAGTAGTGGCTCATGAGCATCGCGGTACTCTCGTCGCTCACCTTCCATTGGCTAAGCACCTGCGTGGGCACACCGCTCACCGTGAGTGCCCAGACCATGCCGATAGCGCCTTCGCCCGGTCGTGCTTGCCCGCGCGCCGTCTCACACGCCGAAAGCACCACCATCTCGGCACTGAGCGCAAGCTCCATCAGCTC
>Ga0197143_1001646_pt1 | contig 18396 bp, 26 predicted proteins | sample GBS70_MetaG_FD_148603 | JGI IMG/M metagenome (GOLD analysis project Ga0197143, IMG submission 148603) | Sediment microbial communities from Great Boiling Springs, Gerlach, Nevada, United States - GBS 70_MetaG | ecosystem: Environmental > Aquatic > Thermal springs > Hot (42-90C) > Sediment...
GACGGGTCATACCCGATTACGAGAACCCTACCTTCGCCAAACTCCAGTTCACACGAGAAGAACTCATCTCCCAACTCCAACACCTGATGAAATTCAACGAAGAAAAATACGCATGCAAAACGATCATGCAATATGAACCGTCCGAAAACAAAGTCCAACTCGAATATCAAGACCAGACGACCAAAGTCCAGCTCCAGCTGGAACCCCAACATGTATCAGGCGAACCACCTGCGTTCGCTTTCAATACCCAACTGCTTCTCCCTCTCCTCAAACATACATTCAACCAAAACACCATCACCATTCTGATTGAGAATCCAACCCGTCCTATCGTCCTCCATGAAGGCAACCCCCAAGAGAAATGCGGCATCTTAATGCCGATGCAACTCTAACCACAACGAATGAAAAATGATGCGATTAGAAGAACAACTGGAATGGCTCGGTCTCTATCTCGAAACGCTGATCGCTCGGAACGACGTGATAGAACTGAGACAACTCATCGGTTCGAACCGACACGCCGTCCTCTATCTCGGTTCCAAAACCCGAACCGGGCAGCGAGTCCATTGGCGATCCGCTGCCCGCTCCCTCTACCATAAACGTCTGGTCAACTCGTTCGGTGTCCCACTCTCCAACATCTACCATACTATCCAACCGCTCCATCCAGGCTGTATCGCACGCGCACCCTACCAATGGGAACCCAACGGAAAATGCTCCAACAAAAACGATATCCTCGCTATACGCCAACTCTGCTTCGATCTGGATGTCCAACGACCCAGCGGAATACCCGCAACCGATGAAGAACACCAACTCGCTTTGATGACCGCACACACCATCACACAAGAACTCCAAACAAAATATCAAATCGAACCGTTCACCCTCATCGATACAGGCAACGGCGCACAACTGATCTACTTCGTGGAAACGAACCTGACCCCGAACGATGAACCCATGATTCTCCAAGCCGTCGAACCCATCCTCCAAACCATCGAATCAATGCTCCCACCAGAACTGGTTATGGATCGCAACAGTATCCGTATCACGCAATTAGCCCGATTCCCGCTTACCTATAACCGAAAAGGATACGAGTTCGGAACCCGACGCCATCGAATGGCGAAACTCTTCATGTGTCCGAACCCGAACGCTAAACCGATCCGTATCGAAGCCGATCCGATCCCACGCTCTACAAGACCTATCGTGAACCGACCGAACCCGACTATCGAGATCCCCAATGTCCCAAAACTCCATACGGTTCTCCAACAACTCGGATACGAACCTTATCCTCCAGAGGAACGCCAACCCCATATGTACCGTATCCGACTCCGAAAATGTCCGTTCCATCCTGACCACCGCGATAAAGCCGCAGTGTTCTATCACACCGAAACCCAACAACTCGCCTTCCGCTGCTTCAAATGTCAATACGAAGGAACCGAACCGAACCGGAATGCGTTCCTCATGCATCTCTTGGATCAACTCGCACACCGGGTATAATAGGAACCGAACAAATAAGGACGGAACCGAACAATGACCCAAACTATCCATGATGTCGTGTTCAGTACCATGCTGGAAAAAACGAAACTGGCTGAGCTTTTAAACACTTACCCACCGCTCGAAACACTCACCATCCGAGCGGTTCAATCTCTCTATCAGGATCAATCTCCTATGATGGGTCAACTCTGCTCGTACCGTATGCTCTATCAAATCCAAATCGACGATTTCGTCGATGAAACCCATCATATCGCAAAGCTCATAGAAGATATCATAGAAAACGCCCCCAATCTCGTCCCGTTCCTCTACTACTTGATCACGATGAACTATGTGTTGTCCTGTAATTATGCTGTCCATCCCCTCTCACTCCGATTACTGGACTATCAAAGCGAACGGCTCATGACCGACCCGCTGATCGCACCCCTCATCGAACAAGACTGGATCCCAGAAAGCGAAATCTTTATCCGCCACATGCTTTTCTATCTGATCCTCCATCGTCTAACAGACGAATATGCCATCGCCGTTCTCCCATTCCAACTCCTTATCACCCATCATGAGATCACACAGACCTATCTGAACGATGAAAACGCTATCCCCAACCTTTCACCCGACGATGAAAACTCATACAATCTCTATTTCATCCGATTACCGGATGAAGGGGATCAACCCCCATGGTCCGATTTCTCCTATACGGAACTGCTCCGAAGATGGAGCCAATGGTTCGATACGCTCACTTCTCTCAAAATAACATAAGGACGGTGATAAACCATGCGATTCGCCTTGAAACATGATCAGCTTGAACCATTCCAGCTGAACGGTCAAATCCAGCTCCCTACAGGAGAAAAACTGAACTGGGAACTTTCAGGAGAATATGTTCTCCCGAAAGAACGACAAGGAACCCATGAGCCTAAAAGGCTCTATAACCTTTTGCTGACCGCTACCTTGAACGAACACCCCGTTCGGTTATGGTACTACGACTACGAAGAAAGAACAACCCACGAGAAAATCTGGTTCGAAGGTCAAACCGACGAGATCAAACCCTATGCGATCACCCTCTATGTCGACTTGACCTACTATCGTAAACAACAAAAACTCGAAATCGACCTGAGATTGGTTCAATCTATTTTGATTCGATAAGAGTCCTATTAGGACTCATCATCAGGACGGTTCCAAACAATGAAGCGGTCTAAAAAGAATCAAAAACAAGCGATAGAGAAACCATCACGGAAGACATTGAACCTGTTGCGTGAAAAGCTCACGAACAGTTCTATTCCTGAACAGTATCATATCATCGAAAAGCTTTCGAACTGGACAAAGTATCGGGAAGAGGTCGCACAGATACTGCTCCAGCATTTTCAGACCACATCGAGTGATGCTATCCGCTGCTGGATCTGCTATGTGCTCCCACGACTGATAGAACCAGAAAAAGTCTATCCTATCCTGCTAAATATTCTGCGCCAAACAGAATATAGCCCTACGGTCTGCTTCACTATCGCAAAAGCACTTCAATCGATAGCGGCTCATATCAAAGATCCCCTTATGCAAGTGTTGCTGAACGAAAAAGATCCCAAAATCGTACCGTACTGCGTGCAAGCACTCAGCGAACTCTCAGAAGTACCCAACGAAATCATCCAACATTTAGAACAGGAGTCGGATCCTGAACAGAAATCGTATCTCTGTCATCTGCTTTGGCACTTCTGTCCTATCCAAGCGGTCCCGATTCTGATGAAAATCGGAACCGACCCTAACGAAAATAGAATGGTTCGGTTCAAAGCCCTGGCCGCACTCGATATGATTATCCAATTGCATCATACAGAAATGGAATGGGATGAGATCGTTCAGACTATGATAGCGAAATTGACCGAACCCGATAAGGGAATGGACAATCTTTTGAAACACATGATGGTCTTGGTCTTAGGATCGACCCGAACCGAAAAAGCAGACCAGTTCATTCATCACTATGTAGCACAATCTAACGATACGGAACTAAAAGATTTTGTTCAGCGTTTTGTTTGGAACGAACGACAATATGAAATTCAGGACGGAAGACAGCGTTGAGCGAAACGAAACCGATATTTCTGAGGTTCCAACGCAAACCCGAGTTCCAATCAGGTCCGACCAATTACGATTTTACAAAGGTTCAGGTCGGGAACGACGCCGAACCGTTCGGATACCCCAACTATCACTGGGCCCTCCATCCAGACGGATACCCTGTGCTGATTAAAACCCGCGATAAAAAAGAAGCGGAACAAGGATATTCCGTCCCGACCTATGTCCCCGGTCTTATCGGTTGCACCGATATAGAGAAGTTCATCCAGTCGCTGGAACAGATCTTTCACTCATGGCTCTATGAATTAGAAGCCTACGCGGTTCAGTACGAGGGTGAGCCCTACCCTGAATATAAGCTGGAACCGGGAATCTTCGTTTTTCGTCCTATCCGAATCGTTCAGGTTCAGAAGATAGACGAATTTGTTCGTCAGCACCGCGGCGGGCCTTGACTTTTCTGTCATGGAGTGGGTATAATGACTACCATCGTTGCACCTCTCTCATCGTGGCGCCTCCTTCTCCTACAGGGTGGCGGTAGACAGGGATACGGTAGAACCGTATCCCTGTCCCCTTCCTGAAAAGAGGACGGATGAAGAGGATGAAACAGGAAAAAAGACAACCGTCGTTCTATGAGACTTGGATGCAGTTGCTTCTCTCTGCATTACGCATGAGAGGAAAGACATCCAATTTGATAGAGGCATGGCTCTTTTTAGGGGAAGAGCTGGAACGACAAGACCGACTCTATCGTCAAAAAGGTTGGGACAGAACCGAACTGGAGCGTGCGATAAGGATCTATCACGAACATAGCAGCGTTTGGGAGGCAGATGAACCCGATGAAAACCAATGAATGGGAAAAGATGATAAGAACCAAGTTGGGACGTGCTATTCGGGAATTGCGGTTAGCACACCAGCTGAACCAAGAGGAGTTCGGTCAGCGGATCGGAATATCCTCTACACAGGTTTCACAATATGAGCAAGCAAAGGTCTTACCCAGTATCATTACCCTGTATCGGATAGCCATCCAGTTCGGTGTCAGTTTAGATACATTGCTGGGTTTATCAACTTCTAAAAAGCTTTAGAACACCTGCCCGGTGCATCATCGTCTACCTCCTATAAACCGCACCCGTAGGGCTGCCCGCCCCCTACGGGTGTGGGTCTATCTTTTCCGTGTACGTTTCAAACGCTTGGACTGGACTCGCTCAGGTAATCTTGCAGGATTAGGTGTCTCACGCCACCACCGCCTGAATGTCCCCGGTGGGAGCTGACCCGATTGCTCCATACGCGCAAACAACCGCATCTGCGCCTTGCTTCTGAATGGCATCTCCACTTCACCTCTCAGGTTCAATTAGCGAAACCAACGTGTAATCGGATGTACCCGCTACCATAACACCAATCAATTTCCCATTATAGTAAACGCCTGACCCACTACAACCCTGAAAACTCCCAATATCGATAAGAGCGTACCGACCTTTTCGACCCGTTGTATCCAGAACCGAACGGAGTTCATCGGAGGTGAGAACCGCTAAGATAGTGCCTTCTCGCTCAAAATAAAAAGGTCGTTCCGTCAAAGCAGATAGACCTCCAATACGAGCTACCACCCGCATCTTGGGTTTGACCTTATCCGCTGTCAAAACTCCTTTATCCGCACGATAGGATTTCGAACCCACTTGGATAATATCACCCGATAAAGCAACATAATCAATCTCTTTACCGTCCAGATAGAGTTTCTTGTCTGGCATACGACAATGACCCGCAGTATAGAGTTGACCTGTGCTGGAGCGTGCAATCGAACAGCGGAACTCCCCATGCGGGTCCGTAATGACCCGCTCATGGGTCTGCTTCTCATCTGGACTGAAAACGAAAATGAGAACGAATAAAGCAGCTATCCAACGCATCTTACTTCTAAGTATCGCCTGAGGAGGGTACGAAACCATGTGGAACTTAGGTATATTACGAACCGATTGGACAGAACTCGAACTCAACGGTCTCTTAGCAGATGCGGAGTATCGGATCCAGCGAATCGAAGGCGCACTCCTTCTGCTGGATCCATCTGTTCGCTCCCCCTATCCTATCCAACAGTTCGTCCTGCTCCCATCCCGATTAGAAGCAGGCGAACACGAATACGAAATCTGTATGGACTCGAGCCTTAGCGCGCTGTTTCCATTCCGAAAAGCGCGCGTAGCATGGATCGGACAATGCGGACTACCTCTATCGGAATATGAAATCCATCTGGATTCGAACCGTTTGCTGTTGCGTGAACGGATCACACCGAACCACCCCATGTTGATGATAACCCATTTGATGTCCAACGCTATAGGCGATATTACTCATATCGCATCGGGTCGTAAGCAATATCTGATGCTCAGTCCTTACGCAACTGAATGGTTGCGTCGTGAACAAGTGGTCACGACCGATGAGTTCGTGTTCGTTTCTGTTCCTTATACAGAAGATTTTGCGAACTGTGCCCGCTTGCTACACGGCGGATACCGACACGATGACCAACTCTGGGTCTTTACCCGCGATAAGCTCCCTTGGATCATGAACCATCTTCGCAGGATCTACCCAATTGATCGGGATGACGCCAACGGTCGGGTATAATGGAGTATGGAAACTTAGGACGGATACAGCTATGTGGGTAACGAAAAATCTATGGGAAAAAGTGCGTGAGGATCTTCGTCAAGCACGAGCGAACAACCGAGAATGGGACGATATCTGCATCGATTTCCCCGATGGCGGTTTCGTCAATATCACACCCGATGAAGAAGTGACCATTCATTTGGTCTATCGCTATACGCTGGATGAGTTCCAGCGTTTAGCAGAACAAGGCGACCCTATTGCTAAAAAAGCCGCGGATCACTTAGACGCTTATTACTACGACATCGATGAATAAGGACGGTGAACCTCTATGCGCTACTATGTTCCCTGTGGGAAGAGAGAATATATCTGTCTTGAACGGGACCGACCTGCTTTTATTGTTCAGGGTGAACCCGACGAGTTTTCTCGTGTTGCAGTTCCACCCATCAACTAAGTAAAAGTCAAAGCGGATCTCCCCCTTTGTGAAAAAGAGATCCGCTATGCGCAGCATGCAAAGGTAGCGTATACCCGAATCTTCACCCATCCACTGGTTTGATATTTCATTCCCCTGCCTGTTTTCGGGCAGGGGATTTTCCCCCACTTTCCTACTTTTCCACCCTTACCCCTTGACTTTTTTGTCAAAGAGTGGGTATAATCATCGTCGAGGTGGAACAAAATGAGGGAACATATCGGTCGTGTGATCAAAGCGGAACTGGTGAAGCGTAAAATACGACAGAATGAGTTAGCGCAACGGTTAGGTGTACCAGTCAAGAAAGTCAACAATTTACTGAACGGTAAAAGTCCGTTGGATTTCCTATTTATCATACGCATTATCAATGCGTTAGGATTGGATCCAGTTCGGATTTATAAGGAAGCGGAAGCAATACAGCAACAGGAAGGCAGCTATGCAAACCAAGAAGAGAGAAATTGATAATCTTATGGATGGCGATTCAGATAATGCGTAATAAGCGTAAGGGTATCGATATCACAGCGAGAACATTTCGCGTGCTATTAGAGGATATGATCAAAATGTGGTGGACACGCGAATTAGATGCAATCGAGATAATGGTATGGCTCTCGTTGCAGCTTATGGCAGTCAAGAAACGCCCCATGACCTTCAATGAAATTCACCGTACTTGTCGTATCAGTCGAGAAAAACTCTCCTCTTCTATTAAGAAGCTCATCAAGATTGGACTTCTTATGTGCACAGAGCAAGGCTTGATCGTGGTGTATGAACCCAGTTTGCCGGGCGAACTAAGTGGTTGTTTGTAGCCTACCTGTGATTGTAGAATGCGACGGGACTTGACTTTTTCGTCAAGAAGTGGGTATACTACAGGTCATGATGCGTGAGCGGCAAGAACCTATCTGCGCAGCGATACGGGCTGAGATTGCACGGAAGCGTTTCAAAATCAAGGATGTAGCACGCGAAGTGGGTGTCAGTCCCAAGCGCGTTGAGCGCATGATACACAACAGCGTGCGACTTGATTTTCTGACGACCATGCGCATCGCTGAAGTACTTGACCTGAACCCCGTTGAGCTATACCGACTTGCTCAGGAGGCGAACAAACATGAAGACTAAGCAACGCGGTGTCAAAATCAGTTGTGTAAGTTTTCGTGTTGTGCCAGACCCCATCGTAGACCTGTGGCGACAGGGGAAACTACACGACAGTGCAGTCAAAGTTTGGGTGTGCATGCAGAAGTTGGCATACGAACATAAGGGCGAGATCGGTTTCAATCTCATACAGCGATATAGTGGGGTCGGTCGCGCAACACTTTCGCGTGCCCTTCGTCAGTTGACCGACATTGGACTTATACAGCGCGACGGGCATGTCTACACTGTGGTCTTTGACCAACCCAGTTCCAAAACGAAACCGACCAGTTCCAAAATGGAACTACCCAGTTCCAAAATGGAACCACCCAGTTCCAAAATGGAACCGACCAGTTCCAAAATGGAACTACCCAGTTCCAAAATGGAACCGCAGTTGAGTTCAAATCGCTCTAGAGAGATTAAGAGAGATCTAGAGAGAGATCTAGAGAGATATAGAGAGAGTCATGGAGAGTCGCCGACGCCCCGCTCGACTTTAGGGCCACGGTTTTCGTGTGATAGCGAGGGCGGGGCGTCGGCTAATTCTTCTATCCATATCTCTGAAGAAGATTTAGCGGTGCTAGCGCACCGCTATGGGATTTACTTTCCTTCTGTTCCTGATTCTCTTGCTGTACGCGTAGCCATACACGCGCTGCTAAATGGGAATGATGAACGGAAAGCGTTTGCGCTGACACTCCTGCACTGTTTAGCGCATGCAAATAGACAATGGAGGTAAACGATGATGGGTATACTACCAAAACAATGCTCTGATTGCAAGGGTGACGGACTTTGTATAGAATGTGCGGGTACAGGACGAGTAGAATGTCTTCATTGCGATGAGGGACGAGTCCCCTATACCTACTGGGACTATGAAGCAGACGAACCTGTAGATACTTGGGACTATTGCGATAGATGTGATGGAAGCGGTCGCAAACGATGCGATGTATGCAACGGTTCAGGACTCTGTTATACCTGCAACGGGTCTGGAACAGAGGAGGTCGCATAGTCAAGATGATAGAACAGACTTTCTCTCCCTGCGAGCCACAGCCCAAGCTACCATCGGTGGTGCGGGAGTTTGCTCTCCTTTCGCCCGCACCACCACTTTTTCCGATTTCGGCGGAAACGCCGAAAGCGGGGCTGCGCTGGGCACAGAGGGAGGTGCCGTTGAGCCCGCATGGACGCGGGCTGCGCCTAACCGCTCCATCACCTGAGGACGGTGAAAAACCATGAAAAACATCACAAACGAGATCGATCTCAGCAAAGAATATATGCGGATTGCACGTGAAGCCGGGATCGTCCCTTCGAACTTGACAGGCGCGCAGATCCAAGCGATTATTTTGGCGGGTCGCGAACTGGGATTACAACCATTCCAAGCACTCCGATTGATGAGCTTCATCAATGGACGACTTGTCATGTCGGTTCAACTCCAGTTAGCCTTAGCACGACAGCGTGTCGGTGTCCAAATAGTGGAGTTGACCGAAACAGGCGAGAGCTGTAGCGTGACACTCAAACGCGGCGAAGAACGAGTCACATGTACCTACACAATAAAAGATGCAGAACGCTCAGGACTGATCCGTAATCCCAACTGGCAAAAATATCCCACTCAGATGCTGCGGTGGCGCGCTATCGGCGACGCACTCCGTATCATCGCACCCGATGTCGTCATGGGATTGCTCTCACCAGAAGAAGCCGAAACCATCACTATCGAACCCGTCGAAGTAGAACCCGCAGAAATAGAACAACATAAACCCTATCCGCTGAATGGTTCGCTTCTTCTAAAAGAACTGAAAACGCAAAACCCAGAAGAGTATCGCCACCTCATAGAAACAGTTCAATCTGCTATTAAATCATCCTTTCCGAGTAAGGAAGCCTATCAGGATTATCTACTCACGAAATATGGTATCCGTTCCATCTCGGAACTCACAGTGGAACAAGCTCACGAACTTTGTAAGGAACTGAACACGAACCGTTAGACTCTATCCAGAAAGAGCGCAGGTGGAATTTGTCCTCCTTTCGCCTCCTGCGCTCTTCCCACTAAGGTAGGAAGAAAAAAAATGAAAAAAAAAAGTATCTGGAGTTATGAAAATTTGTTGCAAGCGATAGCCGATGCCGGACACAAGTGTGTACTTGAGCTTCGCTGGGAACCCTATCATGATGATCCCAAGCGCCGTCATTACACGGTGACACACAACGAACTGCTGCCACCGCATCAGATTGTCAACGGACCATCATTCGACCCAGAAGCAAAAGGGTTCCAGAAACTTTGCTAAGTGATATTCCAAGTGGATCGGATGTTGAATCTCCCTTATCTTGCCTATCATGAGGGACGCTGGTGGGAAGTCACCCAAGAGGGCAATATCATCCGATGGTGGAAACTCCCGCGATGGGTGTGCCCCACCATTCCATATAAAATGCTATCCGGATTGACTCCCATCGAGTAAACCCTAATTGCCTCACCACCGCTAACCTTCAGCTCGATAATCTTATTGCATTGCTAACATTAGAAGGCAAACCGTTATGAACAAAATAAGGATTATATAGCTCATTGTAAATTTTTCAAAATCCATTTTCGGACGCTTTCTGTCCCTTCTGCTGGACGATACTCGCAGAACAAGACCCGGTCCGCTCCGTATAACTTCAATTTAATACGGATCTGTTTAACTGCATCTGGTATTTGCTTGCTGGGCATCGATGGAACTTGGAGCACAACAAACTTCTTCGGATGAGATAAAGCGCGCTGGATATTTTCCTCGATAAGCTGAATTCTATCCGGTGTGAGGGGTGCGCCGTTCGCCCAGAACCAACGCCAATTCTCAAAAAGGAGACCATCGACTATTTCTAAAAAGAAATCGGCATGTTCGCCCCCTTGATAGATGTTCCCGAACACAGGAACATCTTTGATACCACGAAGACATTTATACATCCCATGCACCTGAGCGAAAAACATTTCTGAATCACGACCACAAGTCCTGTACCATTCAGGAACCAAATCAATCATCCAATACTGGATGAATCGAGGAATATGAGGAGACCATCGTTCTATAATCTGGTCGATATCGACATGTTCCCAGTCGACCCATTCCCATTGATATCGGTTATCACCCTGATAGGAGCTAGGCACGCGTGGCAAAGAACCTTCATATCCATAAAAGAGGTTGCCACGATTCAAAAAATCCAGCGGTCGGTTCGTAGACCGCGAAATGATATTGAAAGGAAAGACATAGATAACCCCATAGAGATGCGGAAAGTTCTGGATAATACGGCTTTGACGCTGTACACCCGCATGAAGAACCCCAGTGAAATCGTTCCATTCCTCGCTATTGATCGGCAGATCATGCCGATGCAACGCAATCCATTGACTCTTATAAAGCGGTACACTTCGACTAGCCATATGAATATTCTACCTCATCCAAGACAGAAAAGTCAAGTTTGTGTTTAGAACATCATTTGTTCGTGCCAATCCATCACATCGGTCGGGCTACCGAACCTGAGATAGTCCGATAGCACCTGCTGCACCACCCGCATCGCTTCACATATCTCCACCATCGGGTTCACTTTCAAATCGCTTCCGGTATCCACACGCGCTAATGGGTTATTCACATCCGCACCCCACCAACTATCCGGGTGGATATAGACCGTGCCACGGTGCTGGAGCGCATAACTCAGCCAGAGTCCGACCATCAAGCCTATCGCACGGCGCAGCACCTTCAAGCGTGTCGCAGGGTTCGTCGCATAATCGCCTAAATCGCCTGCATTCAAATCCCACTGCACCGCTGCTGTGTTCGGGTTCGTCGGATCGCTCGGCAGATACAGCCCGTAGCAGCCGTACTCCGCGCCCCAGTCGATCCCGCGTGAGGGCACGAATATCAACCTGCGATAGCGTCCACCCAGCCCACGCGTCGGCGTCAACTGCCAATAAAGCGGATTATCGTTCCCTTCGTTCGCAAAAAGTTTGCCTGTCGAGCGGCGCACGCCACGGAACCCGACCGCTAAGAGTGCTTTCCAGTACCCTTCGCCCCCTATCTGGTCTGCCGCGCAGTTCGTGTACCGATGGCGTCCGCAAAAACCGTCGGGAAAGCCCAACTCCCGCATCTCGTCTATCTCGTCTTCTAGTGCCATCCGAGCCGTGTATTCGCAGAGGTTCGTTAATCCTGTGATAGCGGTGCCGGTGCCCGACATCCGTCGCCCGATACTATAGTATTGACCGTCCTGCGTGAGCAGGTTCGGATCTTGATAGCCCGCAGGCGCAATCTTACGGGATACTAAGACCCAATCGCTGGTAGATGTCCCGTACTCCACAGGCACATCGTTCGGCGCCGCATACGGATGACGGTTCTCACCTGCACGGATGAAAGTGCCTGAACCGGCTCCCCAATCCCAAGTATGGTCGTGGATCCCGCACGGGAGCGCGTCCCCATGATGGCGTACCAGCAGATCGTTGATGGCGACCGCACCGGGATACTGGGCGACCTTCACCTCATAGTAATGGAAATCATTAATACGACCTCGCCCACTCATGATGCCACACGGTACGACCAGACCCGTCTGCTGATGGAACTGAACCAGATACTCCAGCGTCGCCAGAATGATACGGTACTGGTCATCCCGTGTCTGGTTATCTATCGGGCGGTTATGCTTATCCGCGAGAGGATGGTCAATCTCCATGCAGAGGATGGCTTGGCGTGCGGGTTGGATCCCGACGCACTTGAGGGCATAGAGCAGCCAGAAGAGTGAGACAGCGGGTGTCGTATAGGTATCGGCATCCCAAGCCGCGGTATCCTCCCAGATAAACGGGAAGAAGTAGCGGTTCTTATAGCGGTAGGCGACGACGACATTACCGGGATATTCGCGGTCTTCGAAATCGGGATAAGCGAGGATTTCGCCTTCTGCGCCCAGGAAGAAATGTTTGGTATCGTCCAGCGCCCAGAAATAGGTGGTGTTATCGCTGTTGTTCACATAGCGGTATGCGTTCACCGCGGGTACATAGACCGATTGGTTCTCGCGTGTGAGATGGAACCGTCCGCCGATTCGGGAATAGCAGCGGATACGGGCAGCTGTAGAAAAGAACCAGTTTTTTTCATCGAAGCGGTAAGCGGTTCCGTTCAGGGTATTGGGGTCGGTGCTGTATTGGGTCGGGTCGGGTCGGATGATCGGGAAATCGTCGGGCATTATCAGGCTGGTGCGTGCGGTGCTGAGGTTCGGCGCGAAATAAATCACGGGTTTATCCGTCGGTTCGTTCCAGCTCAGCCAGCCGGTGCTGGAGAGTGCGGGGTTCGTTTCGCTGGCGGTTGCTGTCATATCCAGTCGTTCCAGTACGAGGATGGCATCGAAGGTATTGAGGAAGGCGCGGCATTCGGCGGAGGTGGGATTGAGCCGTAGCCCTTGCGCGCTGAGTGCGCTGCTGGATAGAACGGCTTGGACTGTTTCGATCCCGAGTGTTCGCAGCGGGATGATAGCGGCGGCTGCTAATCCGGTTCGGTGCCAGTTCCGTCCGACTACGAGGATGCGTGCCATTATCGTTCACCCTTGAGACTATAGAGAATGGTTTGGGAAGCGGAGCTGGTGATTTCGATGCGATACTGGTCGGCCGCGAGTGGTGCGCCGTCGGAGGCTTGGAACACGACGCGGTGCCAAGTGTTGGTTGTCGTGGTGGTGATGGAGTCGGTCACGAGGTCGACCCAGCCGCTACTGAATGGTACGCCGCTGAGGTCGGTGGCGCGTCCTTTGAGTGTAAGCGTGACGGTGGCCGCGCTGGGGATGAACAGGAAGAGGATGAACCGTCTATAGGGGGCGGCTTGCGTGAGTGTAGGTGCGTTGCTATCGGTATTGCCGAGCAGGTCGCGTACGGTCGAGGAGGCGGTGATGGAGCCGACCAAGAGCGTATCAATAGTGACTGGCTCTGTTATAATAGATGGATTATGGATACGAACAAAGAGTTCGTTTCCATCTTCTATTTGAACGGGTAATGGAAACTGTTTAGACACAGGAACTTCGATTTTTGTTCCTGCTATATCATCTGTATAGACGGGTTGGACATAGGGTGCTGGGATATTCATGGTTAAGTTTTCCCTCCTTAGAACAGTTTATCGAACTCGGTTAGGATAATTTCTCGTATTAGCTCATTGATTTTTTGGATTTTATGAGTGCTGATGCGTGTTTGTTGGCTTATTTTTCGGATTGTTTCTTCTGGTAGTGTCAGACATCGTTCCAGTACCCGTCTGATTTTCGGTTTGACCCATTTGATCAACACTCTCGTTAGCATAGCAATAAAAAGTATCGCTTTGGGTAAACAAGGTAATTTTCAGGTGTTGGTCTGATTGTTTCATCAGGAATTGTTCGAGTGGTTCGATGAGTTCTGAGTAATGAGGGATTTCCATAAGAGCGATTTCGGTATTGAGTCGTAATTTTCCTTTAGCAAGATAGAGGATATAGTAGGAGGTATACGGTGTTTTGAAAAGATGATAGATTTGGATAGCGGATTGAGGGATCCAGAGGATTTGTTCTGGTGTTTGATACATCAAGATAGGTTCTTTAGTTCTTTTTTGCCAGATAGAGTTCCATAATGCTTGCCATCTGGCATAGCGATGATAAGGTAATTCATAGAGGCTATAGGTACATGGTTGATCGTTTCGGTTGATAAAAGCGGCTCTTAGAAGCCAGTAGGCGTTATAGATGGAATCGGGATGAGTTTGGGGGTAATGATATTGTCTGGTTTCGAGTAGGATGAGTTGTGAAGGTGGAGTAAAGATTAGGTAGTTCAATTGTTCGATAGCGGAACGGTTCGGATTCGCATATCGTACCGTTCGTGGTTTGATTGGGTCGACAGAAGGGTTCTCACTCTTCATCGGTATCGTGGTTCTCTTCATCATCGTCTTCTTCTTCATCATCTAATTGGTTCTCTATATCCTCATCGATTTCTGTTTCTGATTCGTTTATTTTATTTTCCAGAAAAAGCTGTTCGATTTTTTCGATTTCTTTCAGTTCTTGCTGGAGTTCATTCAGGAGTTGTTGTTGGAACTGGAACAGGAGTGGTTCATTTGGTTGGAAATGTTTTTGTGCCTGTTCGTAAGCAATGGCTCGTTCTGGCACGGTATAGATATCCGCAAGTGTTTGAAGATATCGAGTGAGTTTATTCAGTTCATTCTGCATCATCTGTTTGAGAAACATTATATGTGTAATAAAATTCTGAATAATATGTTCATTTGGTTCCAATCCAACGATATGGAGTATATCGAACTGATCGAGATGTCGGATCAGTTCGTTGATAAGTTTCTCGAATTGCTTATAATAGATATGTTTCCTATTGAAATAATCCATAATTACTCAAAGAATGGTTCAATACAATTTCTATTGGATAGGATGATTTCGGCAGGTGTTTGGGTGGTGGGATTAGGATAAACGATTTGGAAATAGACAGGTTCCAATTGGTTTTTGCCATAGTTATTTTTGATGATGTTGATTTCGTTGATAGTCGTAAGTTGTGGATGTCCTTTGAGTTTGCGCGCTTTGATTTCTAAAATTTGTCTGGAAAGGTTATAGAACATACGGGAACCATAGGGACCAATCCGTGTTCCTAATCGGACATCTTCTTTGGCGATATGAGTAATGAGTAGAATAGTGAGAGGAAGATGACACCAACCATAAAACATCATCATATGTTCGCGAATGTTTTGTTCGTCATTGAGCGAACCTTGGATAGCCAGACTCGCACTATCAATCACGACCAAATCAGGTTGATAGGATTGGACAATATCGGTCAGTTCACTATAACATTCACTAATAGGAGATTGAACTGTGAGATAATATCCATTCCTGATACCGTCTTCTAAGATTTTTCTATCTAAAATCAGGTGTTGGTCTTTGTTCCAGATAGCCTCAGCTAAGATGGACATACGATAATAAAAATAGTTTTCGTTTTGGTTTTCCCAGTCAAGATAGAGCCATTTCAGCGGAAATGTTGAAGCCGTTGACCATGGGGTTGAGAGTTGAGCGCCTAAAATAAGACAGATGAGTTGAGCAAAGACCGATTTACCGATCCCGCCATCGCCTGCAATCGTCGTAATATAATGTTCAGGAAACCAGTTCTCTATGAGGAACCGAACAGGTCGAGGTGTTTGAGAAAGTGTTTGATAAGAATGAATCTGGAACATTTGAGCACGTTGTTCGCAATAGAGATGATAGCATTGGTGGATCCATTCCACCACATGCTGGATAGGTAATCGGAATCGGATAGCGATTTGTCTTCCCAATCGGATGCGGTTCTGTTCTTGATGGAGCGAAATTCGGTCTCGGAACGGAACATATTGTTTATTTTGTGTATTCAAGAAGAGGATATCGTGTTCTGATGTTCCGGGCACTTTGCGCCAGATCATCTGATAATCGGTATTTTCCCATTGAAACACCAGCTCTATCGGTTGTCCCGTTGACGGTATCGCCTTGACGAGCATCGCTGGAATTATACCCCCAAGACCCAACTTCCCACTTGATCGTGGTCAAGCTTACCTGTGGCTTACGCCGGGCATTTGGGAGCGTGGGTTGGCGCCACAAGCACGTCGGTCTCATCCTCAATCTGTCCCGTGTATGCAAGCCGCTCGTCATCTATTATACCCAATTACGGGTACTTTTGCGACTAGGTAGCAAGTTGGGTTTGAGTATAATACGAACGATGTTACTGGCTTCACGACAGCAGGGGAAAACTATCCCCCCGCGATGTTAAAATTCACTATTGTTCATCAAACTGAAGTAATTGGTTTTAGCGTTTGCGTCTGCAGCCGGTATTGAGTGCGAAGAGTGCGCGCCGTTTGAGCGTTTTCGATGCCTTCGGGTCATTCATCACTTTACGAGCATAAGCACAGGTATCCATACCGGCTCGTTTTGCTGCGCGTCGGAATGAACCAACCGTCCCTTTCTGCTCCATGCGTTTCCTTGCTGCTTGAATCCATTTCTTTTTCGCCATCTGATCCACCTCTTATTCAAAGTATCGCTTTATCTAAATTGCTACCTTGAAATAAACCAATTGGGGTAGGTTCGCATGACCATTCGTCGTTCCTCTCTCAGTTTTTCTTCCCATTGAACAAGTTCTTCCCAGTTGACATTCTCAGCAATTGTTACCAGTTGGATTCGTGGCGGTTCAGGTTTCCAGTCCCCATATTGGTATTGGTAGATATCGAACCGATGTTGTTTCCGTGCGAGTTGCTCGTATTCATATGTGATGACAGTGGTATTGGGCGGTGGCGTAATGAACGGTAAATGCGCGCGTATGATATAGACAGGTATATTCCAAGGTGGTGGTATCGAGACCATGTGGTTGAAATAGATAGCTTGTGTGAAAGTGATGGTTTCGTTCCCGATTTTGAATTCGAGGATGGCAACAGGGAAGACTGTATCGGGAGGTATCTTTTCTACGAGAATGAGATCGCTATCGAGTGCGTAATATCGATGAGGTGCAAATCGTTGGTGTAGCATTTTGAAAATGCTATCGTTCCTATAAAGTTTTCTTTTGTAGGTTTCAGCTTCGACTATCACGGTTTCAAGACCTCCGCTCCGATGAACCGCATCCCGGCTTGTTGGGCAGCTTTTCCAAAGCTACCACTCCCAGCGAACGGATCCACGACCAGTGCATTGGGTTTTCCAAAAGTCTGTAGAATACGCACGGCTTCTTCTGTTGATTGCTCCCAGTTATGAAGTTCTTTTTGTCGTCCACCGCCATCGATGAGATCGGAGAAATGCACATTCAGAGGGGGTGCATTATAGGGTGTGAAAACAAGGAGCGGTTTCCACTGGTTCATGATGCGTCGTCCACCTGCGACGACATAGCCTGTGTTGCCTGTGTGTCGGATAGCACACATCCACCACCAGCGTAGATGTTGCGTAAGTGTAGAGAGTATGGTCGGTAAATGGAGTTGACCGCTATAGGCAAGCAGTACGCCTGTGGGTTTCAACACACGGGCAGCGAAAATACCCAGATCGTTCCAAAGCGAAAGATATTCTGCGGGATAGGGCGGGTCCGTCAGAATGATATCCACAGACTGGTCGGGTATATCCGCCAGCACTTCACGGAAATCGCCGTATCGGATATCCAGTCCTTCGTGAACTCCTTTCAGAACGGGTCGCACCGTTTCTCGCTCTTCACGCTTGATTCGTTCCAGTGCGTCGCTGACCGTTTTCTGATGACCTTCAACGATTTTCTCTGCTACGCGCCGCTGCATTTCAGGTTCCAGTCGTGCGAGTTGTAGGAGTTCGGTTGTGCTACATGCGATTGGCGTACCGCGCAGGCGATCACGCACATCTGGCACAATCTGCTCGGCGATTTGGAGTGTGCGTTGAATGGAACGCTCCGAAATGCCAACTTTCTTGGCGGTATCTTGGACGAAGGTTGGAGTTTCTGGTATTGACAGTAAGTGCTCCCGTGACGACACCGTGTCGTCACGGGAGTCGTTATCGTTATCAGTATCTTGAAACTGTTTCAACCCTCGCAGCCGCTGCACCTCTGGTTTGGCGTGTGGATAGAGTTGTTCGTAGAGTTGTTTGCGTTGCAAGAGCAGTTCGCCAAGCAGGATTTTATCTTCGATAGTGTTCCGCACGAGGTTCTCGTCGAGTTCGGCGAGTTGCGCGTGTAGGTCTTCGGTGTCGACGATAACAGCGGGAATCTCTGTCCAGCCAAGACGCTTACACGCTTCCAGTCGATGATATCCGTAGACAAGCGTTTT
>Ga0197143_1001647_pt1 | contig 18393 bp, 19 predicted proteins | sample GBS70_MetaG_FD_148603 | JGI IMG/M metagenome (GOLD analysis project Ga0197143, IMG submission 148603) | Sediment microbial communities from Great Boiling Springs, Gerlach, Nevada, United States - GBS 70_MetaG | ecosystem: Environmental > Aquatic > Thermal springs > Hot (42-90C) > Sediment...
TCTTTAGCCCATATTTTAGCTTACGCAGTGCAAGAATTATATCCTCAAACTAAATTTGGGATGGGACCAGCAATCGAAAATGGGTTTTATTATGATTTCGATATTCCTGTTAAGATTACTCAAGAAGATTTACCAAAAATAGAAAAAAAAATGAGAGAATTAATCAAACAAGAAATTAAATTTGAGAAAAAAGAAATTTCAAAGAAAGAAGCTGAAGATATTTTTAAAGATCAACCTTATAAGTTAGAGTTAATAAAAGAAATTGAAGGAGAAATGGTGTCAATTTATCAGAGCGGAAAATTCATTGACCTTTGTGCCGGTCCTCACGTCAAATCAACAAAAGAAATAAATCCTGATGCTTTTAAATTAGAGAAAATTGCTGGTGCTTATTGGAGAGGTAATGAAAAAAATCCAATGCTCACGAGAATTTACGGGATTGCTTTTGAAACTAAGGAAGAATTAGAAAATTACTTAAGAATTCAACAAGAATCAGAAAAAAGAGATCACAGAGTTGTCGGACAAAAATTAGAACTGTTTTTGTTTGACGAAGAAGTAGGAAGTGGACTTCCAATTTGGACGCCAAAGGGCGCTCTTTTGAGAAAATTAATACAAGATTTTCTATTTGATGAGCTATTAAAAGAAGGTTATCAATGGATAGTCACTCCTCACATTGGAAATTTAAATTTGTGGAAAACTTCAGGACATTGGGAACTTTACAGAGAAAATATGTATTCCCCTATTAAAGTGGATGAGGAAGAATATATGTTAAAACCAATGAATTGTCCTTTCCATCTGAAGGTTTATAAATCAAAAATTAGATCTTATAAAGATTTGCCAATAAAATATGCAGAATTTGGAACTGTTTATAGATACGAAAGATCAGGAACTTTGCATGGATTAACAAGGGTCCGTGGATTTACTCAAGATGATGCTCATATTTTTTGTACTCCAGAACAATTAGCGGGAGAAGTGGAAAAGCTTCTAAAGCACGGATTAAAAATCCTAAAAACTTTTGGCTTTAAAGAGTTCAATGTCTATTTGGCTACTAGACCTGAGAAATTTGCCGGAACAGAAAAAATGTGGAAAAAAGCGATGGCGGTTTTAAAGTATGTGTTGAAAAAAAGAAAATTGAAATTTCAAATAGATCCTGGAGGGGGAGTATTTTACGGACCAAAAATTGATATTAAAATCAAAGATTGCTTGGGAAGAGAGTGGCAATGCACAACGATTCAAGTTGATTTTAATTTACCAGAAAGATTTGACCTAACTTATGTTGATAAGAAGGGAAAAAAGAAAAGACCTATAATGATCCATAGGGCTCTTTTGGGATCGATAGAAAGGTTTATTGGAGTTTTATTGGAAAACACTGGGGGAGCTTTACCACTCTGGTTATCGCCAGAGCAAATATGGATAATCCCTGTTGGTTCAAGACATAAAAAATACGGAAAAGAAATAGAAGGAAAATTGAAAACTTTGGGCTTTAGAACGAAGTTAAGAGCAGAAAATGAAACAGTCGCAAAAAAAATTAGAGAAGGAGAAATCCAAAAAATTCCTTACATGTTAGTGGTTGGAGATAAAGAAGTAAAATCAAAATCAGTGAGGATAAGAGAGAGGGGAAAGGGAGACATTGGCGAAATAAAATTTAAGAAATTTGTAGAGAAAATTAAAAAAGAAATTGAAAAGAAAAAATAAATAGCTGAAACATGCTGCCATCCCCTCCTTTGCCTAAAATTATATTTCTTTATTGTGGGTTACTAATTCCTTTATTTTTAATCATTCTGCTGTATTTTTTGCGAAAAATTTTTCCTTTCTTGAATAAATTTATTCCGCCAGGATCCTTCAAACAATTATTTCTTCTAACTTTGATTTTTTTGCTTTTTTTCATAACTTTGATTGTGGCAATAAACAGCAAATGGCCCGAAATATTAGAGTACGAATCAAGAAAAATATTCGTATCTATTGCATTTGTATCTTTAATTTTTGCTTCTTTAATTTTCAAAGAAATATTTCACTTTTCAGTAAAAGAAATTGTAATAAGGTCGATTGTCTTGGTATGTTTTTTTGTGATACTCTTTTTCCTTTGGTGGTTATGGTTTCACCTTGCAGAAATTATATGGCCAACACCTATGTGCCCGCCAGGGGAAACCTGTATAATGTGATGAAAGCTAAAGGCTATATCAAAAATTCATTTTTTCTCAAGTGTTTGAAAATCTCCCCCAAATATGATAGCCTTTGTAGAAATATTTTATACTCTATTCATCCTTTTGTAACCAGATTTCCTCCTCCCTCCTTTATCTAAAGTTTTGTTTGTCAGCTCTGGAGTCTTTTTTATTCCTATTTTTTTATTTATTTTCATAAATTTCTTGAAAAAATTTTTCCCAGGAATAAAAAAATTTATACCCTCAGGATACCTCAAACAGTTTCTTATTTTAGGTTTAATTAATTTAATAACCTTTATTTGGCTATTTTGGGGTGTGCCTCAGGTTGAAATTACTCAAGGAATTATTACAGTAGGAATTGTTTTCTTCATTATTTTTCGTATAGTTTATAAAGAGTTCTCTTGTGTTTCTTTTAAAAGAAATTTTATTAAGATTGGTAATTTTGATTTGCTCTTTTATAGCAATTTTTGGAATAACTCAGATTATGTGGGGTCTTTGGGGGTCATCTCGGAGAAATTCTTTTTCCAGAATACTTCTCTCCTGAGATAATTTTCTAATAGTAGTTCAATTAAACTAAAGTTTAACAAATTCATATAAACAATGAGAAAGAAGATTCAGTTCTTGTCCAGATTCTTATATGAGAAACTTTTACTTTAAATCCTTTCTACTTTAAAACTCGTAAACATAATGTTTGACACAAAATAGATGAAAATTTGTAAACTCAAAATGTGCCAGTATTTTCAATACCACAAGTTGTATTTCTGCCTCCTCCACCTCCTGAATTCGTTATCTGAGGGACTTTTTTAATTTTTCTTTGTTCAATCATTACGTTAATAATTGTATTGAATTTTTCGTGGAAAATCTTTCCTGGCTTATACAGATTTATTCCCCCCAACATCTTTCAAACAATTCTTTATGTTAGCTTGATTTTTCTTATTGTTTTTCATTGGTTTAATTTTGATAATAGGCCTTAACTGGCCTGAATTATTAGTTTATGAATCGAGAAGGATTTATATAACTACTACAATAATTTCATCTATAATCTTTGCTAGTTAGGTGGTTAAAAAATTATATCATCCTCTAGGAAAAAGGGTTCACTTTGCAAATGTTATCTGGGTAAAATTCTTTATTGAATCCACTCCCCCTATCCCTCCAGGGCGCCCTTCCCTCAATAAAAGTTTATTTCATAATTTGCACTCTCTCTTTTTGGGGTTTGTAATTAATTGAAAAAAATTATCTTTTATGATTGAATAAATTAATCATGAAATACAAAATTATTACTTTTGGTTGTCAAATGAATAAGTCTGATTCAGAAAGGATTGCTCAGGTCTTAGAGAATATTGGTTATCAAAAAGCCTCAAACGAAAAAGAGGCCAATTTGATAGTTGTTAATATGTGCTCTGTAAGACAATCTGCAGTTGATAGAGTTTACGGAATGGTAAAAAAATTTTTTCAATTTAAAACTCAAAATACAACAATCAAAACTTTATTGACAGGTTGCATTTCAAAGAAAGATTTTGAAAAATTCAAAAATTTTTTCGATTTTATTTTGCCAATTAAGACTTTAAAATTGTGGCCAGAAATTTTAAAGAAAAAAGGCGTTCACTTTTTACCAGATCAAAGAAAGAAGAAATTTGTAGAAAAATTTGAGTGTCAATATTTGAAAATAAACCCAAAATATGAAAGAAATTTCTCAGTCTTTATTCCAATTTCAACAGGTTGTGATGATTTTTGTTCTTATTGTATTGTGCCTTTTGTAAGAGGACCTTTAATTTGCAGAGATCATCGAGAAATTTTGAAAGAAGCAAAAGAAGCAGTAAAAAACGGAGCAAAAGAAATTTGGCTTTTGGGGCAGAATGTTAACGCTTACTATTCCCCTTCAGATTCTTCAATAAATTTCTCAAAGCTTTTGAGAAAAATAAACGAAATTGATGGAAATTTCTGGATTCGATTTACTTCCCCCCATCCAAAAAATTTTTCAGAAGAATTAATCGAGACTATGGCAAAATCTGAGAAAGTAACTCCTTATTTGAATTTACCAGTTCAATCAGGAGATAACGAAATTTTAAGAAAAATGAATAGAAATTATACTGTTGAAGAATATAAAAAGTTAATTAAAAAAATAAAAAAAGCTTTTAGGAATTATAGAAAAGGTTTAGAAAAAGAGGTTGCCATTTCAACGGATGTAATCGTTGGATTCCCTGGAGAAGAAGAAAAACATTTTAAAAATACAGTAAAACTTTTCAGGGAAATCAAATTCGATATGGCATACATTGCTCAATTTTCTCCCCGTCCAGGAACGGTTAGCGAAAATTTAGTAGATAATGTGCCAAAAGAAGAAAAGAAAAGAAGATGGAGGGTGTTAACTGAAATTTTAAAAGAAATTGCTCTAGAAAAAAATAGGAAATTCATCGGAAAAGAAATTTTAGTTTTGCCAGAAGAAAAAAAGAAAGAGTTTTTAATCGGAAAATCGAGACATTACAAAACAGTGAAATTCAAAGGTAGTGAAGATTTAATCGGAAATTTTGTTAAAGTAAAAATTTTGGATGCTCTTCCATGGGGACTAAAAGGAAAAATTGTCAAAATAAAAAATTAATCGTTATTTTGGGGCCGACAGCCTCTGGAAAAACAGAATTGTCGATAAAATTAGCAAAGAAATTTAATGGAGAAATAATTAACGCTGATTCAAGGCAAATTTATAAGTGGTTAGATATTGGAACTGCAAAACCGACTGAAAAAGAAAAAATGGGAATTCCTCATCATCTCTTTGATATTGCAAATCCCAAAAGGCATTTTACAGTAGGTCAGTATCAAAGATTGGCAAAAAAGGTGATTGAAAAAATACAAAAAAGAGGAAAAATTCCGTTTTTAGTCGGAGGGAGTTGGTTTTACATTAGAGCAGTTGTTGATGGAATAGTAATACCTCAAGTTCCTCCAGATTGGAAACTAAGAAAAGAATTAGAAAGGAAAACCCCAAAAGAGCTTTATCGGATTTTAAAAAATCTAGATCCTGAAAGAGCAAAAACTATTGAAAAAGAAAATCCAAGGAGATTAATAAGAGCAATTGAGATTTGTAAAAAAATTGGAAAGGTACCTCCTTTAAAATTTGAACCTCTCCCTTACCCCGTTTTAATGATCGGGATAAAAAGGGAAAAGAAAGAATTAGAAAGGAGAATTAAAAAAAGATTTTTTGAATGGTTAAAAAGAGGATTAATCTATGAGGTGATAAAGATAAGACAGAAAGGAATTTCGTTTAAAAGAATTGAAGAATTTGGACTCCAGTATCGAGAGATTGCAAGATACTTACAAGGAAAAATTTCTGAAAAAGAAATGATTGAAAATTCAATAAAAGAAAATATCAAGTACGCAAAAAAACAGATGAGTTGGTTAAAAAAAGATAAAAGAATACATTGGATTCTAAATTATAAAGCGGCTGAAAAATTAGTTAAAGAATATCTAGAAAATTAACTTTCTTTTAAAATTTTTAGTAAAATTTCATTTGTTAGTTGAGGGTCTGCTTTCCCTCTTGTTTTTTTCATTACTTGTCCAATCAAAAATTGAAGGGCATTTTCTTTTCCATTTTTATAATCTAAAACTGCTTTTTGATTTTCCGAAATTACCTCTCTAACTATTCCTTCTATCTCAAATTCGTTTGAAATTACATTCAAGCCTTTGTCTTCAATAATATGAGAGGGGTCTGCGCCGGTTTTAAACATCTCCTCTAAAATAATTTTTGCAATTTTTGAAGAAATTTTTCCTTCTTCAATTAAAGTAATAAATTCAGCAAAATTTTCTGGAGTAATTAAAAAATCTTCGCCCTTAATTGATGCATTCTTTAGCAACCCTAAGAGATCACTTGTCAAGTAATTAGTGGCTAATTTGATTAATCTTGTAAGTTTTTCTTTTGGCAAATTTGGTCCAAATTCAGAAACAACTTTTTCGAAATACTCTCCAAAATCTTTATCTTTAACAAAAATTTCAATAGTTTTTTCATCTAACCGGTATTCTCTTTTAAATCTTTCTCTTTTTTCCCAGGGCAATTCAGGAATTTCTGCCTTAATCCTTGCAATCATTTCTTGAGTAATTTCAAGGGGAGGTAAATCGGGTTCTGGAAAATATCTGTAATCCTGAGCTTCTTCCTTTTCCCTCTGCAAAAAAGTAACTTCCCTTGCTGGATCCCATCCTCTAGTTTCTTGGAATATTTTTTTTCTAGTCTCCAAAAGTTTTTGTTGTCTTTGGATCTCGTATTCAATAGCTTTTTCAACAGCCCTGAAAGAATTTAAATTTTTTATTTCAATTTTCGTTCCTAAAGTATCTCTTTTATCACTTAAAGAAACGTTCGCCTCTATTCTCATTTCTCCTTTTTCCATATCAGCGTTGGAAACATTTAAGTATCTTAGAATTAACTGTAGCTCTTCTGCAAATTTTCTTGCTTCCTTTGCTGATTCAATATCAGGTTCTGTAACAAGCTCCATTAAAGGAACTCCTGCTCTGTTGAAATCTACTAAAGAGCAGTCTTTCTCGTGAATCAATCTTCCTGTATCTTCTTCCAAATGGATTCTCCTTATTCTAATTTTTTTTCCCCCTATCTCCAAAAATCCATTTTTGCAAAGAGGGGCAGAATATTGAGAAATTTGATATCCCTTTGGTAAATCTGGATAAAAATAATTTTTTCTTTCAAAAAAAGAATATCTTGAGATTTCGCAATTTAACGCCAGGCCAGTCTTTATAGTTTTTCTTACCGCCTCTTCGTTGATTGTGGGTAGGGTTCCAGGATGACCAAGACAGATAGGACAAATGTTTATGTTTGGATGTTTTTCATCCGGGTCGTTTTTACAAGAACAAAACATTTTTGATCTTGTATTCAACTCAATATGAATTTCCAGACCAATTTTTGAATAATACTTCATATTGTTATTTTACTAATTCTTTTATTATCTGAACTCCAGAACTTGTACCAATGATGTCTGCACCAGCTTTAATTGCTTCTTTCACATCTTTTAATGTTCGAATACCCCCAGAAGCTTTTATTAAAAGTCCAGGTGCTGCTTTTTTCATTAACTTCAAATGATAAAATTTTTCTTTCAGTTCTCTATGTTCTAGAGGGTCTTTTTCTGTAGCAGTTTTGACACAAATTGCTCCAGATTTTTTAACAATTTGAGAAGCCTTTATTATTTCTTCATCTGTTAAATATCCAGAACCTATTATTACTTTCGTTGGTAAAATTTTACAAATTTCCCTTAAATCATGTAAAATTTTATCCCATCTTTCATGCTTTGCATCTACAATGTTCATTACCACATCTAATTCATCTGCCCCCTCCCTTTTTGCTTTTTTACACATTTCCACTCGCTTTTTATGGGGAGAATCTCCAATGGGTGGATCAATTAAAGCTATTGTTTTGATTCCAGTTCCTTTTAATTTTGCTGCAACCAATTTTATCCATTCCAATCTTACACAAACTCCTCTAAATCCATATTTTTTTGCTTCTTGACAAGTTTTTAAAATATCTTCTTTTTTTGCATCTCGAATAATGTTAGTGTGGTCGATAATTTTTGCAATGTTTATTTTTTCCATAATACTTTAAGAGTAATTGTTTGAATTTCCTTCTCAATTTCTTCTATTGACCTTTCACCATTTATAACGAAAATATTTTTAAATTTTTTTGCCAAAATTTCATAATTTTTCCAAATTTTTTTCAAAATCTTTTCCCTTTCAAAAAGAGTAACCTCAAACCTATCTTTTTTTATTCTCTCAATACAAACTTTCGGAGAAACTTTCAAAAAGAATGTTAAATCTGGTAATATGAATTTCTCGTTAAGCTTAATCAGCCAATTCAAATCATTAATTGCCAAGTTTCCGTAGGCCATTGTTGAAAAGAAATATCGGTCTGAAATAACGTTTACTCCTCTTTTTAATAAAGGAATGATTTCCTTTTCCAAGTGATAAGCTCTATCTGCACAGAAAAGAAGCTGAAGACACTCTGGAGAAGATTTCCAATCTCCAGTTAATTGACTTTTTATTAACCCCCCAATTAAATAAGAAGTTGGTTCTTTAGTGAGGTGAGTTTTCTTGCCAATGTGGTTCAAAAAATCTGCCAAAAGTTTCGCTTGGGTTGAATTTCCAGCACCATCTAAAGAATCAAATACGATGAATTTTCCCTTATAAGGATTTTTAATCATTATTTTATAATAGCAATTACAAAAAATAAGGCCAACCATTAAGGTGGTTGACCCAAATTTGAATTGCTCAGTCGCTTTCTGTCCAGAGTTCTCCTTTTTGGAGAATGAACTTTAGGTATAAATCCTCAAACACTCCGGGGGCATGTTGGTAGAGTATCTTCAAGATTTCAAGAGAAATTTCTCTGATTTCCCACTGGGCTGTTTTGTCACACCGGAGTTTAAGAAAATGACGCCAACTCCTGAAGTTCATTCCTACTAAAATCCTACTTTTGACTGCTTGGGGAAGAATGTATCTTGCATCTTCTTTTTTAATCCCTAGTGCCAAAAGGGATTGATAGGTTCTCCAGGTAGTCTCAACAACTTCTAGAAAGATTTGAAGAGCTTCTTGATTTTCCTGTATACTCGGCGGCACAACGATATAATCTTTGTCTTGTACTGTAACATGTCTTTGACTTTCTTGAGCATAGCTGGCAATTCTGTGACGCACTTGTTGATGAGTATAAACTCGAGAACCTACTATTTCGAATACTGCAAAGGCAAATTCCAAAGGAGACAAGTGACCAAGACTAATGCATTTTTTAATGAAAGCACGACGAGCCCTTATTGTTGAACTCGGTTTAGATTGCCAACAATTTCTGTAGGCTTTTTCGATAAGTTCTTCAGCATTCGGAGTAATCGAAATTAACTTAACTTCTGGCTTCCAAAGAATTCCCATCTTTTGAGCACCTCCTTAGTTGTTTGCAAAGAACTCTACTTAGTTTTTTACCAAATAATCACTCTTTTTTCAAAAAATGAAACTTCATCCTCGGAAAATCAAAATAATTTTAACATGGCTATCTAAATAAGAAGGTTTATTATTTTTCTAATTTTCTTAATTTTTCTAAATAGATTTTTGTATCTTCGCTTATCCACTCTTGAGGATTTAAGTGCTTTATTTCTCCATTTGCTTTTCTCATTACAACTTTCTCAATTCCAGCATTAATTAAAGTTCTTTTACATCTAAAACAGGGTATCGCCTCAACTAATTTTCCTTCTTTGTCGATGCCTGAAATATAAAGAAGTCCTCCCAAGGTATTAGTACCATTTCTGGCAGCGTTAATCACTGCGTTCTCTTCAGCGTGAACTGCTGGACAATCTTCGTAGGCCATTCCGTGGGGTAAATTTTTAATTTCTTTAATACAACCTATATCAAAGCAATTGATTACCCCTCTTGCAGGACCGTTGTACCCCGTGGAAATGATAGCATCATTTTTTACAATGACTGCCCCATATTTCCTTCTTAGACATGGTGATCTTTGAGCAACTGCTTTTGCAATTTCTAAATAATATTCATCTTTTGAAAGTCTTTCTTTCATTTAATCTACAATTTCAATTCCCATATTTTTTGCTTGACCTTCTATAATTTTCATTGCTTTTTCAATGTCTTTTGTATTCAAGTCTGGAAGTTTTTCTTGTGCAATTTTTCTCAATTGTTCTCTAGTGATTCTTCCTACTTTTCTTTTATCTGGTTCTCCAGATCCTTTTTCAATACCAGCTGCTTTTTTTAAAAGCTCGGCAGTGGGGGGTCTTTTTATCTCAATATCAAAACTCCTATCTTCGTAAATAGTCACTTTCACAGGAATTGTCCAACCTGATTTATCTTTGGTTGCTTGATTGAATTTATCGCAAAACTCTTTAATGTTTATTCCGTGAGGAGCTAAAGCAGGTCCAACTGGAGGAGCTGGGGTAGCTTGTCCTGCGGGAATTTGAATTTTAACTATTGCTTTTATTTTCTTCATAATTTTTTAATTTGTAGGGAATCCAGTTCTACTGGGGTGTCTCTTCCGAATAAATTAATCATTACCTTAACTTTTCCTCTTTCCTCATCAATTTCTGCCACTTTACCATCAAAATCCTTAAATGGACCATCAATAATTTTTACTAAATCTCCCACCTTGACCTCGATTTTGTATTGTGGTTCTTTTATTTCAATTCTTTTAAATAACTCTTTCATTTCTTCATCTGAAACTGGAATAGGAGTAGTTCCAGATCCTACAAAGCCAGTAACATTTGGAGTATTTCTTACTACATACCAAGAGTCGTCCGTAACAATCATTTCAACAAAAACATAGCCAGGATAAATTTTTTCTTCTACTATTTCTTTTTTCCCTCCTCTAATTTTAATTTTCTTTTCCTTGGGAACTAAAACGTTAAAGATTTTATCTTCCATTCCAAAAGCTTCGATTCTTTGTTTTAAATTCTTCGCCACTGCATCTTCGTATCCTGAGTAAGTATGAATTACATACCATCTTCTTTCTTGTGGTAATTTTTGTTTTGGCATAGTGTTTATTTAAGAATAATTTTTTTCAAAAGGAAAGAAAAAATGAAATCTAAAGTAGTCAAATAAATAGCAACTATCATTGAAATTATAATCACAATTAAAGTATATTGTAAAGTTTCTTTTGGGGTCGGCCATTTTATTTTTTTTAACTCTGTTGTAGACTCGCTTAAAAAATTAATAATTTTCTTTAAAAAATTCATAGCCTAAATATCTAAATTCTTAACCTTTTTAGCGAAAGTATGGATAAATCTTTTTCTTGGTAAAACATCTTTACCCATTAAAACATCGAAAGTTTTATCTGCCTCCTTTGCATCTTCGATTTTAATTTTTATTAAAACTCTATTTTCAGGATTCATAGTAGTTTCCCAAAGTTCTTCTGGGTTCATTTCTCCTAGTCCTTTGTATCTTTGAATGGTTGTTGGAGTTTTTTTCACCTCTTTAAGAATTTTTTCTTTTTCTTCTTCTGAGTAAGCATATTTTATTTCTTTTCCTATTTGGATTTTATAAAGAGGTGGTCTGGCAATATACAAATATCCTTTTTCTATCACAGCTCGAAAATATCTATAAAATAGAGTTAAAAGCAATGTTTTAATATGATTTCCGTCCACGTCTGCATCGCATGCAAGAATAATTTTATGGTACCTAATTTTGTTTATATCAAAGTCTTCAGAAATAGCAGTGCCTAAGGCGATTATCAAAGATCTTATTTCTTTTGATGCTAAAATTTTATCAAGTCTTGCTCTTTCTACATTCAAAATTTTTCCCCTTAAAGGCAACACTGCCTGGAATCGCCTATCTCTTGCCTGTCTTGAGGATCCTCCAGCAGATTCTCCTTCAACTATAAAAAGTTCTGCTTCCTCGGGATTTTTAGTAGCACAATCTGATAATTTTCCAGGTAGACTCAATCCCTCAAGTATCCCTTTTCTCAGTACAGTTTCTTTTGCTGTTTTTGCTGCTTTTCTTGCCTTCTGGGCCAAAATACATTTTTGTAAAATTGCTCTAGCATCTGAAGGATTTTTTTCAAAAAAATCTAAAACTGCCTGAGAAACTACTCCTTCTGTAGCCACTTTAGCTTCTGGATTTCCCAATTTTGTCTTTGTTTGACCCTCAAATTGAGGGTTTTCAATTTTGATAGAAACAATAGCGCTCAACCCCTCTCTGATATCTTCCCCAGTCAAATTTTCATCGTTTTCTTTTAAAATTCCGTTCTTTCTTGCATATTCGTTAAAAGTTTTGGTCAGGGCAGTTCGAAAACCAGTTAAATGGGTTCCCCCTTGAGGAGTAAACACATTATTAGCAAAAGATTCTTCATAGCTTTCGTATTCATCAGTGTAACAGAAGGCGGCTTCTACCAAAATTCCATTTTTTTCTCCCGAACAATAAAATATATTTTTCATTATCCTCTGCTGGCCTGAAATCAGATATTTCAGATAAGAAACTATACCCCCCTCAAAATAGAAACAATATTTCTCTGGGGGTTTCACTCTTTGATCAAAAAATACAATTTTTAATCTTTTGTTTAAAAAAGCCTGTTGTCTAAGAAAATTTAAAATTTTAGCTTGATCAAACCTAATTTCTCTAAAGATTTCAGGGTCTGGTTCAAAAATTACTACTGTTCCTCTTTTATCAGTTTTTCCAACTTTTATCACCTTAGTGATAGGCTTTCCTCGTGAATATTCTTGATAATATTCAAACCCATCTCTGAAGACTTGGACCTTCATATACTTTGAAAGAGCACAGACTGCAGAAATGCCTACGCCGTGTAATCCTCCAGTGCATGCATAAACTTTTCCTCCAAATTTTCCTCCTGCATGCAACGTGGTTACTATTGTTTCTAGGGCTGGTTTCTTGGTTTGGGGATGAATATCTACGGGAATTCCTCTACCGTTATCTTCCACTTTTGCTCTATTCTTTGGTAAAAGAGAGACTTTTATTTCATCGCAATAACCCATAATTGCCTCATCAATACTGTTGAAAATAATTTCTTTCAGCAAATGATGTACTCCCTCAATACCAGTGGAACCAATGTACATTGCTGGCCTTTTTCTTACAGGCTCAAGGCCAGATAAAATTTGAATATCTTTTGCAGTATATTCACCTGGTTTTAATTCTTTTCTCATTTTTTTCTAACTTCCCAATTGGGATTTTTTTCTAAATTTTTAATAATTTTTTGAAAGGCTTCTTCTACTTCTTCTGGTGAAATTGCTTTCTCTTTTAGTTGAAATACTATATGAAAAGCCAAACTTTTTCTTTCCTCTTCAATTTCTTCATAAATATCGAAAAGATCGATATCTCTTATTAAATTTCCAGCACTTTCTTCAATTACGTTCATTACTTCTTCCACTAATACATTTTTGGGCACTAAAACAGAAATGTCTCTAACAATGGCAGGATAAGGAGAAAACGGTTCGTATTCGTGTTCTTCACTTGCTAATCTGGATAGTTTTTCAAAATCTAAATCAAAGGCGACGACCTTGTCTTTAATTCTGTATTTTTCTAAGATTTCCCTTGAAATTTCACCCAAGAATCCAACATTTTCACTATTGATTTTTATTTCAGCCGATTTTTTTATTTTCCAAATTGAAATTTTGCTTTCTTGTGGTACTGGTTGATAAAAATCAAAATAAAAGTTTGGAATGCCCATTTTTTTAAAAAGCGTGTCTATTATCCCTTTTGCTTCAAGGAATTTATCCCCCAAAATCACTCCAGCTAATGCCTTTTTTTCGGTTTTTTCTTTTTTAATTTTGAATATTTTTCCAATCTCAAAAATTCTTATTTCTTTAAACTCCGATTGGTTTTTTTGAATATTTTTTATCAAATTTGGAAGTAAAGAAGGTCTTAAAAATTGATAAAAGGCTGAGGCTGGATTCTCAATTTCTATTGCTTCTCTTTCAAAACCAAAATTTTCAATATCTTCTTTCGATAAAAAAGAATAGTTATAAACTTCGGTAAAACCTAAAGAAATTAAAACATCTTTGGTAAAGTTTTCCCAAAATATTTCTGGATTTTTCCTTGGGGGAATCAAAGAAACTGTTGGAAATTTTCTTTCAATGTTTGCGTATCCATAAATTCTTCCTATTTCTTCTATTAAATCTTCTTGAATTGCAATATCCCTCCTAAATGTAGGAACTTCCACTATAAAATTTGGACTTACTTTAAATCCAAGATTTTTCAAAATTTTCAAGATTTTTTCTTTGGAAATTTTTATTCCGAGTAAAGATTCCACTTTTTGAACCTCTAATTTGATTTTTCTTGGAAAAACTTTTTTCGGATAGTAATCAATTGTTCCTTTGGCTATTTTTCCTCGGCAGAATTTTGATATCAAATAAGCAGCCCTGTTTATTGCAACCTCGGTCAAGTTTGGATCTAAACCGTGGGAAAATCTTATGGAGGCATCGGTTTTCAAGTCTAACTTAATAGAAGCTCGACGAATCGCTACTGGATGAAAATTCGCGCTTTCTAAGAGAATTATTTTTGTATTTTCTGAAATTCCACTTTCTTTTCCTCCTTTAATTCCAGCTATTGCAATCGGTTTTTTTGCGTCTGCTATTACTAAAATATCTTTATCCAACTCATACTCTTCATCGTCAAGAGTTAAAATTTTTTCACCTTTTTTTGCAAACCTTACGATTATTTTTCCTCTTTCTATTTTCTCAAAATCAAAAGCATGGAGGGGTTGTCCAAGTTCGAGCATTACATAGTTTGTAATATCAACCACGTTGTTTATAGGCTTGATACCACAAGCTTCTAATCTTTCTTTGATCCAAGAAGGAGATTCTCCTACTTTTACATCAAAAATTATTCTTCCTGTATATCTTTGACAACCTGAGATTACATTCAAAGAGACTAATTCCTTTGTTTTTACCTTTTTATCTTCTTTCAACCTCCATTGTTCAGTTTTTAGTTTAAAATTCAAAATTGTTGAGATCTCTCTGGCAATCCCAAAATGAGAATAACAATCAGCTCTGTTTGGTAAAACATCAATATCTAAAACAAATCCCCTCTTTACCCTTTCGATTCTTTCTACCTCAAAAGAGTGCATAGTTAAAATTTCCGCCAATTTTTCGGGGTCTGGTAATTTTTTGTCGAAATAAGATTGTACCCACTCAAAAAAAAATTTCATGTATTTAAAACTGAGATAAAAACCTTAAGTCTCCAGAATTAAATAATCTTATATCTAAAATTTTGTATTTGAGCATTGCTAATCTATTTATTCCAAAACCAAACGCAAAACCTTGCCAATCTCTTGGATCTAAACCACAATTCTTATAAACTTGTGGGTGGACCATTCCTGCTCCAGCGCATTCTAACCAACCAGAATTTTTACAAACCTGACATCCTTTTCCATTACAGAGAACACAGGAAATATCTACTTCGAAAGAGGGCTCGGTAAAAGGAAAGTAAGAGGGTCTTAACCTAATTTTTATTTCTTTCTCAAAGAATCTTTTTAAAAATTCTTCAATGATCGCTTTAAAATTTGCTACTGAAATATCTTTTCCAACCATCAACCCTTCCAACTGCCAAAAATCAATTTCATGCGATGCATCTATAGCATCTAATCTAAAAACTCTTCCTGGAACGATGATTCTCAAAGGAGGATGGGTTTTTTCCATATAACGAATCTGTACAGATGAAGTGTGACTTCTCATAATTCCTCCACCCTTGAGGTAAAAAGTCTTTCCCAAAGATAAAACGTCCCGGGCTGGATGATCTGGAGGAATATTTAAAGCATCGAAATTATGCCATTCATCTTCGATTTCGGGTCCCTCAACAACCTCAAACCCCATAGATTGAAAAATTTCTTCGATTTTTCTTCTAACTAAGGTTAAAGGATGATAGTGTCCTACAAGAGGTTTTGGAGGTGGAATTGTAACATCTATCCATTCTTTTTCTTCCGTTTCTTTTTCAGCTTTTGCCCTCAATTCTTCTGCCTTTGCGTTGAATACTTGAATTAAGGCTTCCTTAACTTTTCCAAATTGTTGCCCCACAATCTTCCTTTTTTCTTTTGGTAATGTGGGAATAATTTTTGAAATTTTTTTTATCTTTCCATCTTTACCGAAAGCTTCTTTAAAAATTTCATCTAATTCTTTTAGACTTTGTGCTTTTTTGATTTTTTCTTTAATTTCTCTTTCAAAATTGAGAAGGTTAATTTTTTTCATAAATGAATTTTAAAATAAAATGGGTTAAAAATCAACCCTTTGAGCCGGCGGAGGGATTTGAACCCACGACCCACCGCTTACAAGGCGGTTGCTCTACCACTGAGCTACGCCGGCACTATTTTATTTCTTTCTTAATTTTTTCCCAATAATCTTCTGATTTTTCTTTCTTTTTCAGTAACTTTTCTTTTAGTATTTGTCTTTCTCGTAATTTCTTTAGCCAATTGAAGGTCAAATTATCAACTTTTAGGCTGAAAATTCTTATTCGTGCTATCCATTTTTGCAAAAAAATTTCTAAAGAAAAATCTTTAAGAGGGTTTAATTCCTTAATTTTATGTTTAATTTTTAAAATTGCGCTTTTTTTTGGAAATTCAAAGGTTAACATCAGGGGGATTTTGCGATAAAAAATGAAAAACATTCCGAAAAAACTTGTAAGTAAAATTATAGAAAAAGCCAAATAAACCATTAAATTTGAAATCTAGCAAACCTGCCAATAGTTATGTTTTCTCCAAATTTTGCCATATGTTGTTCAATCAAATCTTTTATTTTCTTTGACTCATCCCGAATCCAGTTTTGTTCTAAAATTGGAATTTCTTCAGGGTCTACTGCAGCAATTTGAAGACACAATTCATGGGCTAATTTTTGAAATTCTGGATTTTTTGCAACAAAATCCGATTCACATCGAAGTTCTAACAATACTCCAATTTTCTTTCCAGAGTGAACGTAAGCTTCAATTACTCCCTCTTTCGTTTCCCTTTTTTTTCTTTTCTGCGCCATCTCACCATATTTTTTCTTTAAAATCTCCCTCGCTTTTTCTAAATCTCCGCCAGATTCTTCTAATGCATTTTTGCATTCCCCAATTGAAATTCCAGTCTCTTCTCTTAATTGTTTTATTTTTTCTATTAAATTCATTGTTGTCTCGTTTTTAAAATTACTTCTCTCACCTTTTCTAAAATATATTTTACCGAAGAAATGGCGTCGTCGTTCGCTGGAATTGGATAGTCTGCTAAAGTTGGATCTGCATTAGTGTCTGAAATTGCAATTATTTTAACTTTTTTTTCTATAGCCTCTTTAACTGCTAACTTATCTTTTACCATATCGCAAATAAAAACTGCATCTGGGAGTTTTTCCATATTTTTGATCCCACCAAACTTTTTCTCTAATTTTTTGATTTTTTTCTCAATTTCTGTTTTTTCTTTTTTAGTATATTTTTCAAACGCTCCCTCTTGGAATTTTTTTTCTAATTCTTTTAAATGTGCAGCTCTCTTTTTTATCACTTCAAAATTTGTAAACGTTCCTCCTAACCATCTTTCGTTCACATATGGATAGCCAAGTTCAGTAGCAATTTGCTTAACTAAATCTTTGATTTGAGGTTTAGTACCGACAAATAAAATAGTTTTATTTTGTAAAACGAGCTCTTGAATAAATTTAAGAGCTTCTTCTAATTTTTCTTTAGTTTTTTCAAGGTCGATTACGTGGATAGTATTCCTTGTTCCAAAAATAAAAGGAAACATCTTTGGGTGTACTTTAGATGTTTTATGTCCCAAATGAAGTCCAGCTCTTGCCATTTCTTCCACATCTAAGTTAAAAGGGTTTTCTTTGTCCATACTTTCTTTTTTATCATGGACTTGAAAAAAATTCAAGAAGGCCTTATAATCAAAGATCATGAAAAAAGGAATCCATCCCAAATATTATACTAATGCAAAAGTGAAATGTGCTTGCGGTGCAGAATTTGAGGTTGGTTCGACAAAACCCTACATGGAAATTGAAATTTGTTCAAGGTGTCATCCAGTGTTTACTGGAAAGGAAAAAATTGTTGAAACTGTAAGCGAAATCAAAAAATTTAAAGAGAGATTAAAGAAAATGAAAAAATGATAGAATCTGTAATTGTTGAAATTAGGGCAGGGGTAGGAGGTGAAGAAGCTGCTCTTTTTGCAAAGGATCTCTTTAGAATGTATTCAAAATTTGCCCAAAAACAAGGGTGGAACCTAAAGGTTTTGGATTTAAAGGAATCAGATTTGGGAGGTATAAAAGAGGTGACTTTTGAATTGAAGGGAGAAAATGTTTATCAAAAGATGCAATGGGAAGGAGGGGTGCACAGAGTCCAAAGGATTCCAATTACTGAAAAATCAGGCAGAATTCACACTTCAACTGCTACGGTTGCGGTTTTAAGAAAACCTAAGATCGAAGATAACATCACCATAAATCCTAACGATTTAGAAGTAGAGTATTTTAAGGCATCCGGGCCTGGTGGACAATATGTCAACAAAAGAATGACCGCAGTAAGAATTAGGCATTTACCAACTGGTATTGTGGTTACTTGCCAAACTGAAAGATCTTTGCAACAGAATAAAGAATCTGCTTTAGAAATTTTGAAGGCAAAGCTTTTAGAAAAAAAAGAGATGGAAAATTTAGAAAAATTAACAAAAGAAAGGAGAGAACAAATTGGCTGGGCAAAGAGAGCAGAAAAAATTAGAACTTATAATTTTCCCCAAGACAGAGTTACAGACCACAGAATTCAAAAGAATTTCCACGATATTGAAGAAATAATGAATGGAAATTTAGAGAAGATAATT